>Ga0209061_1000189_pt1 | contig 199133 bp, 182 predicted proteins | sample Coa_R1_10_FD_187157 | JGI IMG/M metagenome (GOLD analysis project Ga0209061, IMG submission 187157) | Surface soil microbial communities from Centralia Pennsylvania, which are recovering from an underground coalmine fire - Coalmine... | ecosystem: Environmental > Terrestrial > Soil >... | reverse complement strand
GACGAGCCGACATCGAGGTGCCAAACCGGGCCGTCGATGTGAACTCTTGGGCCCGATAAGCCTGTTATCCCCGGAGTACCTTTTATCCGTTGAGCGACGGCGCTTCCACTTGCAACCGCCGGATCACTAAGGCCTGCTTTCGCACCTGCTCGACTTGTCAGTCTCGCAGTCAAGCTCCCTTACTACCTTTGCGCTCTACGCACGGTTTCCATCCGTGCTGAGGGAACCTTTGCGCGCCTCCGTTACGTTTTAGGAGGCGACCGCCCCAGTCAAACTACCCGCCTGGCACTGTCCGGCGCCCGGATTCACGGCACGCCGTTAGGAACCCAATACACCAAGGGTGGTATCTCAAGGACGGCTCCACGCCAGCCGAAGCCGGCGCTTCACAGCCTCCCACCTATCCTGAGCAAGGTGCACCAGATCCCAATACCAGGGTGTAGTAAAGGTTCACGGGGTCTTTCCGTCTAGCCGCGGGTACTCGGCATCTTCACCGAGACTGCAATTTCACCGAGCCCCTCGTTGAGACAGCGCTGAAGTCGTTACGCCATTCGTGCGGGTCGGAACTTACCCGACAAGGAATTTCGCTACCTTAGGACCGTTATAGTTACGGCCGCCGTTTACCGGGGCTTGGCTTCGGTGCTTCGGGCGAACCCTAACACCTCCGCGTAACCTTCCGGCACCGGGCAGGCGTCAGCCCCTATACGTCGTCTTACGACTTAGCAGAGACCTGTGTTTTTGGTAAACAGTCGCTTCAGCCGTTTCTCTGCGGCCTCCTCGGGCTCCGCCGGCAAGCGGCTTCACCCTAACGAGGCGCCCCTTCTCCCGAAGTTACGGGGCCATTTTGCCGAGTTCCTTAACGAGGGTTAGCTCGATCACCTTAGTATTCTCTACTTGCCCACCTGTGTCGGTTTTGGTACGGGCACGTGCTTCCTCCCTAGAGGCTTTTCTCGGAGGCATGGCGTCGGGGAGTCGCCGGCCTCACGGCCAGCTCACATCGCGCCTCAGGTTATGCGGCCCCGCATTTCACTAGGGCCACCCCTACACGCTTGTCCCAGGTCAACCATCGCCTGGGTTCCCCTAGCCTTCCTCGTCCCCCCATCGGTGATAACGGAAGCGACGTGGTACAGGAATATCAACCTGTTGGCCATCGACTACGCCTTTCGGCCTCGCCTTAGGTCCCGACTAACCCTGGGAAGACGAGCTTTACCCAGGAAACCTTGGGCAATCGGTGGAGGGGATTCTCACCCCTCTTTCGTTACTCATGCCGGCATTCGCACTTCCCTGGCCTCCACCGCTGGCTCACGCCGCAGCTTCACCGGCCAGGGAACGCTCCCCTACCGCGCGCCCGATCCGCAGATCGGACGCACCCGCAGCTTCGGTGGCTAGCTTGAGCCCCGTTACATTGTCCGCGCCCGAGCACTTGACCAGTGAGCTGTTACGCACTCTTTAAAGGGTGGCTGCCTCTAAGCCAACCTCCTGGTTGTCTCTGCGCTCGGACATCGTTTTCCACTTAGCTAGCACTTTGGGACCTTAGCTGGCGGTCTGGGTTGTTTCCCTCTCGACGCAGAAGTTTATCCCCCTGCAACTGACTCCCGGGGTAAACGCGATGGTCTTCGGAGTTTGCCTGAAGTCGGTAACCCGGTAAGGCCCCTAATTCAAACAGTGCTCTACGGCCACCGCGCAATTTACCCGAGGCTATACCTAAATATATTTCGGGGAGAACCAGATATCACTGAGCTTGATTAGCCTTTCACTCCTACCCACAGGTCATCCGCCCGGTTTTCACCCCAGGTCGGTTCGGCCCTCCACGAGGTCTTACCCCCGCTTCAGCCTGCCCATGGGTAGCTCGCTCAGCTTCGGGTCTACCGCCTGCGACTAAACGCCCTGTTCGGACTCGCTTTCGCTTCGGCTCCGCTCATCGCTTAACCTCGCCGCAGACGAGTAACTCGCCGGCTCATTATGCAAAAGGCACGCCGTCACGGCACAAAGGCCGCTCCGACCGCTTGTAGGCACACGGTTTCAGGTACTATTTCACTCCCCTTCCGGGGTGCTTTTCACCTTTCCCTCACGGTACTAGTCCACTATCGGTCACCAAGGAGTACTTAGCCTTGGAGGGTGGTCCCCCCTGCTTCAGTCCGCGTTTCACGGGCGCGGACCTACTCAGGATCGCCTGCCGGGAGGTCGCCGGGTTTCGCCTACGGGACGATTGCCCTCTCTGGTGCGCGGTTCCACACGCTTCGGCTACCCGACAACTTTGTAACTCCCGCCGGGTCGGACACAACCCGGAAGCAGACGTCCTACAACCCCCCACAGGCAACGCGTGTCCGCTTACACCTGTGAGGTTTGGGCTGGTCCCCTTTCGCTCGCCACTACTCGGGGAGTCTCGGTTGATTTCCTTTCCTCGGGGTACTGAGATGTTTCACTTCCCCCGCTTGGCCTCCACCGGCCTATGGATTCAGCCGGGGATAGCGCCGCATTACCAGCGCTGGGTTTCCCCATTCGGGAATCCACGGGTCACAGGCTATTCAGCGCCTCACCGTGGCTTATCGCAGCCGATCACGCCCTTCATCGCCTCTTGGTGCCTAGGCATCCACCGTGTGCCCTTACTATCTTGACGGTGATCTGAGCCGCACCGTTGTGCAGCTCGGTGAACCCGTCTGGCCACTGTGCAGTTTTCAAGGACCGGAGAGGCGACGTGCCCTCTGCGGACACGCGGTCTCTCAAAACTCAACAGCGCGCCCGCGCGTTTGCCGGTGGTCTTGGGGAAGGCGACGGCAGTAGGGACGCCGCCGTCCCTTCAACCACCCACGCGGCCAGGTTCGGTCGACCTTTCCACCCGCGCCGCAGATGCGGCGCGGGGCGCCTTGCGGCGCTCCCTAGAAAGGAGGTGATCCAGCCGCAGCTTCCGCTACGGCTACCTTGTTACGACTTCACCCCAGTCACGGGCCCCACCTTCGACGGCTCCCTCCCTTGCGGGTTGGGCCACCGGCTTCGGGTGTTGCCCGCTTCCGTGGTGTGACGGGCGGTGTGTACAAGGCCCGGGAACGTATTCACCGCGGCATGGCTGATCCGCGATTACTAGCAACTCCGGCTTCATGCAGGCGAGTTTCAGCCTGCAATCCGAACCTAGACGCGCTTTTTGGGATTCGCTCCGCCTCGCGGCATCGCAGCCCTTTGTACGCGCCACTGTAGCACGTGTGTCGCCCTGGGCATAAGGGGCATGATGACTTGACGTCATCCCCACCTTCCTCCGGTTTGTCACCGGCAGTCTCGCATGAGTCCCCAACTTAATGCTGGCAACATGCGACGGGGGTTGCGCTCGTTGCGGGACTTAACCCAACATCTCACGACACGAGCTGACGACAGCCATGCACCACCTGTGTGAGTGCCCCGAAGGGAGGGTGTGTTTCCACACCTGTCACTCACATGTCAAGCCCAGGTAAGGTTCTTCGCGTTGCGTCGAATTAAACCACATGCTCCGCTGCTTGTGCGGGCCCCCGTCAATTCCTTTGAGTTTTAGCCTTGCGGCCGTACTCCCCAGGCGGGGCACTTAATGCGTTAGCTTCGGCACGGGAGGAGTCGACACCTCCCACACCTAGTGCCCATCGTTTACGGCGTGGACTACCAGGGTATCTAATCCTGTTTGCTCCCCACGCTTTCGCGTCTCAGCGTCAGTACCGTCCCAGCGAGCTGCCTTCGCCATCGGTGTTCCTCCTGATATCTGCGCATTTCACCGCTACACCAGGAATTCCACTCGCCTCTTCCGGACTCTAGCCCGACAGTATCCACCGGCCTTCCAGGGTTGAGCCCTGGGCTTTTACAGCGGACTGATCGGGCCGCCTACACGCGCTTTACGCCCAATGATTCCGGACAACGCTCGCACCCTACGTATTACCGCGGCTGCTGGCACGTAGTTAGCCGGTGCTTCTTCTGGAGGTACCGTCACCCGGTCCGGCTGTTCACCGGCCGGGCTTCGTCCCTCCTGAAAGGGGTTTACAACCCGAAGGCCTTCTTCCCCCACGCGGCGTCGCTGCGTCACGCTTTCGCGCATTGCGCAAGATTCCCCACTGCTGCCTCCCGTAGGAGTCTGGGCCGTGTCTCAGTCCCAGTGTGGCTGGCCATCCTCTCAGACCAGCTACCCATCGTCGCCTTGGTAGGCCGTTACCCCACCAACAAGCTAATGGGCCGCGGGCCCATCCCGATGCGGAGGCCGAAGCTTCCTTTACCCTCGCGGGCACATCCGGTATTAGCCCGAGTTTCCTCGGGTTATCCCGGTCATCGGGGTAGGTAACCCACGTGTTACTCACCCGTTCGCGGCTTTGCCCCAGGGCAAGCCCTGGTTCGTCGCTCCACTTGCATGTGTTAGGCACGCCGCCAGCGTTCGTCCTGAGCCAGGATCAAACTCTCCGTGAAGTACGGAAAGTCCGTCATGGGCGTCGCAGGGCGTACACAACCCTGCGCCATGACGAGGGTCCTACTGCTAAAGCTCTCGCCCCCTCGACCCAATGGGCCGTTTGGGCGCGAACCTGGACCGCACCGAGAGGTTCTCGGTGCGTGCACGCTGTTGAGTTTTCAAAGACCGACAGCCTCGCGGCTTGACAGCCGCCTTTTGGCCCGGCCCCAGAGGGTTCCAGGCCAACGTTGCAGTATAGCCCGTCGGGGAGGATTCCCTGCCCCGGTCGGGCACCGCGGGCAGCAGCATAGCACGGCTGGGGCGGGAACCTGAAGTCGTTAGGCGGCGGAGCGCAGCCGCAGGTAGCGGCGCTTGCCGACCCGCACCGTCCGCCCCGCAAGCTTTGCGCTGGGCAGCTCGTAGCAGCCGCGGGGAAGGACCTCCCCCTCGATGGCAACGGCGCCCTGGTCGATCAGCCGCCGCACCTCCGAGCGGCTGAGGCCAAGCAGCTTTCCGAACAGCGCCGGCAGGTTGACGGGGCCCTCGGGGAGGACGGCTTCCGGCAGCTCGTCGGGGGCCTCCTTGCGGACGACAACCCGCTCGAAGTGCTCCCGGGCGCGTCGCGCCGCCTCCTCGCCGCGCAGCCAGGCGACGATCCGGTAGGCGAGGGCGTGCTTCTGGTCGCGGGGGGGGGTGGGCGGCGGCTCCTCCTCGAGGAGCAGCCGGTAGTACTCCTCCAGCAGCGCATCGGGGATCGACATCGTCTTGCCGTAGACCTCCTCGGGGGGCTCGGCAAGGCCGATCTCGTTGCCGTAGCTCTTCGACATCTTCCGCTGGCCGTCGGTGCCGGTGAGGATCGGCAGCGTCATGATCACCTGCTCGGGCTGACCGTGGGCCCGCTGGATCTCCCGGCCAAGCAGGAGGTTGAACTTCTGGTCGGTGCCGCCGAGCTCGAGGTCGGCCTCGACGGCCACCGAGTCGTAGGCCTGCAGCAGCGGGTAGACGAGCTCCAGCAGGGAAAGCGGCTTGCCGGATTCCAGACGGTTCGCGAAGTCCTCCCGTTCAAGCAGCTGGGCGACCGTTGCCAACCGCAGCAGGGAGAGCAGCTTGCCGGAGTCCATCTCCAGCCATTCGGAGTTGCGCCGCACCTCCAGGTGCTCGGGGTCGGTGCGCAGCACAAGGGCGGCCTGCTCCAGATAGCCCTCCCCGTACCTGCGCACCGTCTCCTCCTCGAGGAGCGGGCGCAGCTGGCTGCGCCCGGAGGGATCGCCGATCCGGGCGGTGAAGTCGCCGATGATCAGCACCACCCGGTGGCCGGCGTCCTGGAAGGCCCTCAGCCGGCGCAGCAGGACGGCGTGGCCGAGGTGGACGACCGGCGCCGTCGGATCGATCCCCAGCTTCACCCGCAGCTGGCGGCTCTCCGCGGCGGCCTCCTCCAGCCGCCGCGCAAGGCCATCCGCCGGCAGCAGGTCTACGGCGCCGGCGCCAAGCGCCGCAGCCTGCTCGGCAAACCGGGTTGCGCTGCGATCGCCAGCCACGGCCGCCAATCGTATAGCCGCCGGTGTCCCGCCCTGCTTATGCTGGTTGGCCGTTGTCCGACGCGATCCCCCGACCGCCCCGCCGATGAGCCTGCCCTTTGCCTTTGGCGCCACCGCGCTGTGGGGAGCCGCCGACTTTCTTGCGGCCCTTGACGCCGGCCGAACCGGCGTTTTCGCCGCGCTGCTCGCCAGCCAACCGCTTGGTCTTGCCGCGGCGACGGTGTGGGTCGGCGTCGGCGGGGACCCGGTCCCCCCGCCGGGGGCGCTTGCCGTCGCCGCTCTCGGCGGCGTCGTCGGGGCGCTTGCCGTCGCGGCGCTTTGGCTGGCGATGAACCGGACGGGCTTCGGCATCGCCTCGCCGATCAGCGCCAGCGGCGTGCTAGTGCCCTTCGCCTACGGCCTCCTCGTCGGCCGGCCGCCGAGCACGGCGCAGCTCGTCGGCTGTGCGGTTGCGATCTGCGGCTTGCTCTGCATCGTCGCGCCGGCTCGTGGCCAAACGCAGGCCACCGGCCAGGCGGTGGCGCTTGCCCTCGGCGCCGCCGCCGGCTTCGGCTTTTTGTTCGTGGCGGTTGCGGCGGCCAGCCGCACGAACGCCGCGTGGGCGCTCCTGGCCAGCAGGCTGGGCGGCACCGGCGTCGTCGCGGCCGCGTTGGTTTGGCGCCCACAGCTTCGGCCGCCGCCCTCCACGGTCCCCCGTCGCGCCACGGCAGCCGGCTTCCTCGAAGCGGGCGGGTCCGCTCTCTACGCCCTTGCCACCCACACCGGCCGCGTTGCGCTGGCCGCGGTGGCGTCGTCCCTTTATCCAGCGGTGACGGCCCTCCTCGCCCGCCTCCTCTTGGGCGAGCGACTGCGCCCGGCGCAGCGGATCGGCGGCGCGCTGATCGCCGCCGGCGCAGCCCTGCTCGCCAGCTGATCGGGACCGACCGAAAATATGATTGCGACTGCTTCCCGGAAATCGTCCCAAAAGGAGGTTCATATGAGTCCCAGAATCCGCTTGCCCCATCAGAGCGCCGACCCGGAGTCCAGCTCGCTGGGGATGGTGATGTTTCTGCTGATGGGGCTCGCCGCCTTGGCGATCACCTGCCTGGTCTGGGCTGCGGCCGTCACCTCCGGCTACTGGGTGCTGGCCATCGCTTTCGTCGTCTACCTTGCCCTTGGGATCACGGTCGTCATGGAGGCCTTCCGGCTGCTCTCGCGCTAAGGCGCTGGAGGGGCCTCTGGTCTTCACCGTTGGCCACTCCAATCACCCGGCCCAGCGGTTCGTCGCGTTCCTTGTGGCCTACGGGATCGAGCTGCTTGCGGACGTCAGAGCGTTTCCCCGCTCCCGGCACCACCCGCAGTTCAACGCCGAGAACCTGGCGGCGCAGCTGGAAGAGGTGGGCATCCGCTACCGCCACATGCCGGAGCTTGGCGGCCGTCGCAAGCCGCTTGCCGAGTCGATCAACTCCGGCTGGGACCATCCCGCCTTCCGCGGCTACGCCGACTACGCCATCGGCGAGCGGTTTGCCCTTGCCTACGCCGAGCTGCGGGAGCTGGCCCGGGAGCGGCGCACCTGCCTGATGTGCGCCGAGGCGCTTTGGTGGCGGTGCCACCGGCGGCTGCTTGCCGACCGGCTGCTCGCCGAGGGGTTTGCCGTCCAGCACATCCATCCCGACGGCCGTCGCTCGCCCCACCGGCTCACCCCCTTTGCCCGTCAGCGGCCCGACGGCTCCCTCAGCTACCCCCCGCCCTAGGGCCGGGCCGCCGCCGGCGGCCGCCAAGCCGTTGGTACACTGACCCCTCCTGCAGGCAAACCCCCACCGGCAGCGCACGGACCGGCCTGCGGCAGGAGCTTCACGATGGAGCAGCAGAGAAGCCATAGAAGGGCCGGCGCGGGCGTAGGGGAAAGAGGGTTGGCGACCGCTTTCCCTCCGCCGCCGCTGCCCCCTCCCCCGCCCAGGATCGGCAGGCGGCTGCGCAAGCTCCGCATTGCGGTGGTAGCCCTCTTCGCCCTGCTGCTTGCCGGGATCTCCTTCCTCTACGGGATCTTCATCGCCGTCGCATCCGACCTCCCTCAACTTGAAGACCGCTACCAGTTCACCCACGCGAAGAACTCCTACCTGCTCGACGAGCACGGCCGACCGCTGGCGGTCCTCTCGATGCAGCATCGGATCCTGCTCTCCGCAAACCAGATCCCACGGATCGTCAAGGACGCGGTGATCGCGGTCGAGGACCGCCGCTTTTACTCCGAGCCGGGGATCGACATCAAGGGGATCATCCGCGCCGCCCTCGCCGACCTCCTCCACGGCGGGGCCGTCGAGGGTGGCTCGACGATCACCGAGCAGTTCGTCAAGAACGCCCTTGCCGCCCAAAGCCATCGGACGATCTTCGAGAAGCTGCGGGAGGCCGCGCTGGCCTTTCAGCTCGCCCACAAGTGGCCCAAGGAAAAGATCCTCGCCGAGTACCTCGACACGATCTACTTCGGCGAAGGCGCCTACGGCATCGAGGCGGCGGCGCAGACCTACTTCGGCCATCTCCCCGGCCACCTCGGCTGCGGGATGCCGGGCGCTCCGCTGTGCGTCAGCGAGCTGACCGTCGGCCAGGCCGCGCTGCTCGCCGGGATCATCGCCTCGCCAGGCAGCTTCGACCCGGTGATCCATCCCCTTGCCGCCCGGGAACGGCGGGACCTCGTCCTCAAGGACATGCTCGGCCAGCACTACATCACCCGCCCCGAATACGAGCGGGCGATGGAAGAACCGCTGCCCCCTCCCCAGGAGGTGCAGCCCCCCTCCACCCCCCCCGTGGAAGGGCTTCAGACCGGCTACTTCACCAGCTGGGTTGAAAACCAGCTGATCGAAAAGTACGGCGCCCAACGGGCGCTCGAGGGCGGCCTGCGGGTGAAGACCACCCTTGACCTCGGCCTGCAGCGGATCGCCGAAGCGGCCGTCCAGCAGTACGTCGACGGGCCCGGCCAGCCGAGCGCCGCCCTGGTGGCGATCGAAAACGCGAGCGGGGCGGTGCGGGCGATGGTTGGCGGCAAGGACTTTGAAACCGAACCGTTCAACCTCGCCACCGAGTCGGAGCGGCAACCGGGGTCGGCCTTCAAGGCCTTCGATCTCGCCGCCGCCCTGGAGGAGGGGATCTCCCCCTACTCGCTGTGGACCTCCAAGCCGAAGGTGTTCGTCGTCCCCGGCACCGACGGCAGGGAAAAGTTTTACGTCCACAACGACCAGAACGCCTACGCCGGCGAGCGGACACTGATCGAAGCGACCGCCTACTCCGACAACTCCGTCTTCGCCGAACTGGGCATCGACGTCGGCACCGCGAAGATCGCCGCGATCGCCCATCGGATGGGCATCGAAACGCCGATCTCCACAAACCCGGCGATGACGATCGGCGGCCTGGAAATCGGCGTCTCGCCGCTGGAGATGGCCCACGCCTACGAGACCCTTGCGCAGGACGGCCAGCGGGTGAACAGCTCGATCCTCAAGGCCGGCAACGGCGAACCGACCGGGATCGAAGAAGTGGTCGCCCCGCCCGGCGAAACCCTGCCCGACGGCTCCAACCGGGAAACGAACCATCCCCAGCCGATCAGGGTGCTGCCGCCCGCCGTCGCCGAAACGGAGACGCGGATGTTGGAAACGGTCCTCCAGTACGGCACCGCGCGGCTCGCCAACCTCGGCGTCTTTGCCGCCGGCAAGACCGGCACCACCTCCAACTACGTCGACGCCTGGTTCGTCGGCTTCGACAAGAAGTTCACCGTCGCCGTCTGGGTCGGCTACCCGGCCCACCCGGTCCCGATGGACACCCAATACAACGGCGGGCCGGTTGAAGGGGGCACCTTCCCCGCCCTGATCTGGCACGCCTTCATGGTCGGCGCGATGCAACTGGAACGGGAAGCGGGGCAAACGCAGGGGGCGGCCCCCAGCTCGCCGGCCAGCCGTCCTCCCGAAAGCCAACCGACGCCGGCTCAGCAATCGGCCGCCCCCAGCAGGCAGGCCGCGCAGGGCGGTCAGCCCGCCCCAGCGGGCGGCGGCCAGCCGGCCGCCCCTCAGCGCCCCGCACCACCCTCGGAAGGCCAGCAACGCCAGCAGCCGGCCAAGGAACCGGAAGCCCAGCCGCCGCCAACCAGCCAAGGCGAAGGGGGCGAACCGCGCAAGCCGGAAGCCGGTTCATCCCAGCCACCCCCTCCGCCCGGCGCGGTCGGCGGCGCCGCGGCACCACCCGCCAAATAAGGAAAGCGGCCCTAGGGCCGCTTTCCTTAGTGGGTAGCGAACGGAAGGTGACCGCTTAGGCGGCGTTGTGGAAGACCAACCGCTTGACGGTGACGGTCGGGGTGAAACCTTCGGTGCTGCAGCGGCGGGGCAGGAAGGTGATCCGACCGATCACCTTTGCCCGGTCGCCGGCCTTCAGCGCTTCCACGGAGGGGGAGCTGCCGGCTTCCCGGCCGAGGCCAAGCACCACGTGGGCTTCGCTCACCTTGTAGGTGACCGTCTTGCCCAGTTCGCCCCGGGCGTGGTGGTTGGCCCGCTTCACTTCAACCGTCACTTCACCGCTGTAGGTGCCGTTTGCGTTCTTGGTCAACGCCTCGCTCACCAGCACCCCGCTGGCGATGTAGGCGACGGTGTGGACCTTGCAGCCCTTGCTGTTGCCCTTGCCGACCGCCTTGCCCTTGCCGTGGTCGGCGCCGTTGCGCGCGTGGCCGATCGCGCGGCCGGGCGGCGTGGGCTTCGCCGCGGCGCTGAGCGGCGCCCAGGCACCTACGCCCAACGCGGCGGCGCCAAGCAAGGCAACTGTGGATTTCTTGGGGAGCATCTGCAACCTCCTAAACAAACTCTGTGGTTGGTGGATTCGCTGCTAAGACGGCGGGGCGGGCTGCAGGTCAGGGTCTTTCTTCCCGGAGCGCGTCGCCCGGCGTCCCCCTGCCTGCTTCCGGCGCCGACCCGGTCCGCCCGCCGCCTTCCTGCCCTGGAGCCACTTCGCGGCGACCTTCCGCCGGTTCGCCCGGCCGTGCGTGGCGGAGGCCGGGCGGTTCTTCCGGCCGCCCGCCGCGGTCGGGCAGGTGCGCTTCCCGCTCCTGGGCCGCCCGCTGCAGACCGATCGGGTGTTCCGGACCCCCTCCCCTCGCCCGCTCCTCCTTCGGCTGGGCTTCTTCGGGGGGCCGCAGGCCGGTCGGCATGAGCGAAAGGCCCCTTTCAGCGCCGCCGCTCTGCTTCAGGCCGGCCCCGCCCGTTCCCCTTTGCTGGGCGGGCGAGGACCTCGCCGGGGAGCTCCCTTCGCCGCTGCGCTTTGCCGCCGCGGCCCGCCCCAGCGGGCCTCGGCCCGGCGCCGTCGGCCTCTGCGCCCGGCGCAGCCGGGCAACGGGCGCCCCGGCGCTCCCGCTGGAGCCGGCCCGGGCGGTCGGGCTGCCCCTCCGCTGCGCGGGGTGGCTTGGCTTGGCGCCGTTTGCGGCGAGCAGGCCGGCGCCGCTGCCGCCGCCGACCAGCAGGGCAACCACCGCCCCTTTTGCGGCGAGGCCGGCAAGCGGATGGGCAAGGGCGGAGCTGCCGGCGGCGGCCCCGCCGCTCCCGCTTCCCTTCGCCCCGCCCACCACCCTGGCGAGGAGCGCCGCGGCGATCCCCGGGGCAAGCGGTGGGAAGAGGGCGTTGAAGGCAAGCCGCCGCTCCTCGATCTCCTCCCGAAACCGTCGGCAGGAGGCGCAGCTGCGCAGGTGGGCGGCGATCTGCCGGCTGCGCAGGAGCCGACCGTCCCGCTCGGAGATCCGCAGCTGAACCGCCTCACACTCCATCCGCCGTCCCTCCGCGAAGTCGTGGAGCGCGGTGCGCGCTTCGAAAAGGAGCTGCTTGGCGGCGCCGCTCGAGCAGCCAAGGGCTGCCCCGACCTCGGCAACCGGCAGCCCCGAGAGCTCGTGGAGGAGCAGCGCCGCCCGCTGGCGCTGACCAAGCGCCGCCAGATCCTCCAGCAGCTGAGCGAACTGGGCCCGTTGCTCGACCAGCTGCTCGGTGGAGGGCCCCAGCTGCTCGGGAGCATCGGCAGCGGCAAGCGGCCCGCGAGCGCGCAGCAGCGCAACGGCCTCGTTGTGGGCGATCCGAAACAGCCACGGTCGCAGCGCGCCCACCGCCGCCCCTTTGCGCAGGGCGCCAAACGCCTTCAGAAATGCGTTGTGGAGCGCGTCCTCGGCCTCCTCGGCGGAGCCGAGGAAGCCGCGCAGATACCGGTAGAGCGGCTGGTGGAAGCGGCGGTAAAGCTCTGCCAGCGCAGCCTCGTTGCCCCGCGCCGCCGCCGCGGCCAGCCTCCGCTCGGAGGCAAGCCGACCGACAACGGGCAGGGGGTGGCTCTCGACCCCGGATTGCATCGCTCACGTTTCCCTTGACGCGGGAAGCACCTTCAAGGTTAGGTGCCTTTCCATCCCGCAAGTCGCGGGATCTAAACAAATGATCGGCGCCAAGGCCACGGTTTGGAGACGTATTTGCAGTTCGCGATCGCAAACCGCCAGGGCAACTCGGTGGCCTTGCTGATCCCGATCCGAGGGCCGCGGACCAGCTCCGGTTCGCGGAAGCGGGGGTGGCGGGGGTAGATCCGGATCGGCCCGCCGCGCAGGGAGGAGCCGTTCAGGGAGAGGTCGATCCCCAGCGCCTGGCTGAGCTTGCCCGGCCCGGAGCAAAGGGAGAGCCGATCGGAGGTGCGCCGCCGCTGCGCCATCAACTCGATCCCCTGGAGGGGGTAGAGCGCCCTGATCAGGACGGCGGCGCCCACCCCCTCCGGCTCGCAGACGGCGTTGAGCAGCGCGTGGATGCCGTAGGAGCGGTAGACGTAGGCGCGGCCGGGGGGGCCGTAAAGGGTGGCGGTGCGGGGGGTGCGGCCGATGTAGGCGTGGCAGGCCGGCTCGCTTTGGTGGTAGGCCTCCGTCTCGACGATCACCCCCCGGCAGGGGCCGTGGGCAAGCACGCAGCCGATCAGCTCCCTGGCGACGGTGAGCACCTCCCGCGCGAAGAAGGCGGCCGGCAGCGGCTGGGCGGCGGGCGCCCTCCTCTCAGATACCGTTGCCATGTAACGCGGCGTTGAGCTCCGCAAGCCTTGCCTCGGCGGCCGCCAGCTGCTCCTCAACTCGGGGGGAGGCGGTCCCGCCCTGCGCCCGCTTGCTCTCCAGCGCCCGCAGCGGCTCCCGCAGCACCGCCACAACCCGCTGGGCGCGGTCGGCGAGGAGCGGGTCGCACGCGGCCACCTCCTCGGCCGAGAGCTCCCCCAGCCCCTTGCCGCGGGCGATCGCCTCCCGGACCAGCCTGCCGACCGCCCGGTGGGCCTCCCGGAACGGCACCCCTTCCCGCGCCAGGAGGTCGGCCAGGTCGGTGGCGGCTGTGGCGGGATCGGCGGCCGCCGCGGCAAGCCGCTCCCCTCTGAACCGGACGCCCTCGAGCATCCCGGCGGCCGCCTCCAGACAGCGCTCGAGGTTGTCGACGGCGTCGAAAAGGTGCTCCTTGTCCTCCTGCAGGTCCTTGTGGTAGCCGAGCGGCAGCCCGTGGAGGACGCCGTGGAGGGCGGCGAGGTGGCCGACGATCCGCGGGGCCTTGGCCCGCAGCAGCTCGGCTGCATCGGGGTTCTTCTTCTGGGGCATCAGGGAGGAGGTGGCGCTCCAGGCGTCGGCGAGCTCGACGAAGCCGAACTCGGCGCTTGCCCAGAGGACAAGCTCGCCGCCCAGCCGGGAGAGGTGTGTGGCAGCCGTTGCCGCGGCGGAGAGGTAGTCGAGGACGAAGTCACGGCTTGAGACGGCCTCCAGGGAGTTGGGCGCAACGGCCTGAAAGCCGAGCCGGGCGGCAAGCGCGCTGCGATCCTCGCCGAAGCCGCTGCCCGCCAGCGCGCCGGCGCCCAGGGGCAGCTCGGCGCACCCCTCCTCGACGGCCCGAAACCGCCGCTCGTCGCGGGCGAACATCCAAAAGTAGGCGAGCAGGTGGTGGCCGAGGTAAAGGGGCTGGGCCCGCTGGAGGTGGGTGTAGCCGGGCATCGGCCAGTTGCGGTGCTCCCGGGCGCGGGCGAGCAGCACCGAAAGCAGCCTTGCCAACAGCCCCCGGGCGACGGCCGCCCGCTCCCGGACGAACAAAAGCAGGTCGGTGACCACCTGGTCGTTGCGGGAGCGACCGGTGTGGAGCTTGCCGGCAACCGGGCCAAGCAGCTCGCCAAGCCGCCGCTCGATCGCCATGTGGATGTCTTCGTCCTCCTCCGCGAACCTGAAGCTGCCGGCGGCGAGCTCGGCTTCCACCCGGTCAAGCCCCTCCGCAAGCCTTTGCCGCTCGTCGGAATCGACGACGCCCAAGGCCGCAAGCAGCTCGAGATGGGCGCGGGAGCCGGCAAGGTCCTGGCGCCAGAGCCGCCGGTCGAAGTCAACCGACCTGTTCAGCCGCACGAAGGCCGGATCGTGGCCCCCGGCCAGCCGCCCGGCGAGGTAGGGGCCGCCGCTTGCCTTTCCAGGGTCCCCGGACATTGCTGGCAGTTTAGGCCTTCAGCGGCGGCTGACCGAAAAGGAGCCGGCCGCTTCAACCTTGCCGGGCGCCGCCGCCCTCCCTTCGCGGCGCAGCTCAACCGGGATCCCGGCGCCGTCGCGACCGAGCACCAGCCACCGGCCGGCCGCCGTCTGCGCTGCGGCGCCGCTGAACGCCACCCGGCCGAAGGTGGCCAGCGGCTCCAAGGTGCACCGTTCCCCTTCGCAGAGGCTTGGCGCCTCGACGATCCACTCCGCGCTGGAGAGGTCGGGGTGGCGAAGCCGCCGCACAACCCGCGCCAGCTGGTGGCTGGTGCGGTTTTCAAGGACCAAGGTGAAGAGGTCGCCGGCCGCGCTCACCGACGCCGCCAGCCTGTCGCCGGGGCGAACGGCAACCGGCAGGATCTCCGAGACGTTTGGAACCAGTTCAAACCAGCTGTAGGTGCGGGCGGTGCCCCGCCCCTTGCAGTCGACCTCGCTGCCGATCTGCTCCAGGTGCTTGGCGTCGAGCGCGTAGCCGCCAAGCCCCAGCCAGAAGGCGACAAAGCTCGGCTTGCCTGGCCGACAGCTTGCCGAGGGCTCCACCCATTCGCCGCGGACGGCCCGGAACGGCCCGTTGGTGAAGACGTAGCCGGCCCAGTTTTCGCTGATCAGCGGCCCGTCGCGCAGCGCCGCCGCCGATCCCCCGAACAGGAAAAGGGCAAGAAAGGAGGCCGTCCAGATCGCGCCGAACCGCCCCCTCACCGCCCCTCCCGCAGGACGGCCGCAAGGGTGGAAACTACCCGCTCCACCTCCCCCTCCTCGATCCCGGGAAAGAAGGGGAGGGCAAGCGACCGCCGCGCCGCCTCCTCGCAGACGGGGAACTGGCCGGGCACGTAGCCGAACCGCTCCCGGTAGAAGGGAAGCAGGTGGATCGCCGGGAGGTAGGCCTTGGTCTCGATGCCGGCGGCGGCAAGCCGCTCGATCACCTGCCCGCGGTCGACGCCCCGCGGCAGCCTGATCGGGTAGATGAACCAGCTGCGCCGTGCCTTCCCGACGTTCTCGCAGGGCAGGACGATCCCCTCCTCGCCAAGCAGGTCGGCGGCAAGGGCGCCAAAGGCCTGGCGGTAGCGCTCCGCCGCCCGCTCCCGGGCGGCAAGCAGCTCGGGCAACCGCCGCAGCTGGGCGAGGCCGAGGGCGCAGGCAAGCTCGGGGAGCCGGTAGTTGAAGCCGAGGCGGCGGTGCTCAAGCCAGCCCATCCCCCCCTCCCTGCCCTGGTTTCGCTCGCTGTCGATCCGCTCCTTCAGCGCCGCCTCGTTGCAGACGACCATCCCCCCCTCGCCGGTGGTGATCTGCTTGTTCGGGTAGAAGCCGAAGCAGGCAAGGTTGCCCCGCCCGCCGATCGGCACGCCCTCCTCGTCGACTCCGCCCAGCGCCTCGCAGGCGTCCTCGACGATCGCCAGGCCGTGGCGGGCGGCGATCCGCTCGAGCGCCGGCAGCGGCGCCGGGTAACCGAAGATGTGGACCGGCAGCACCGCCGCCGTGCGCCCGCCGACGGCGGCGGCGACGGCGTCGGGGTCGATGTTCAGGGTGACCGGGTCGATGTCGACGAAGACCGGCACCGCCCGCTCGTAGAGGATCACGTTTGCCGAAGCTACGAACGAGAAGGGGGTTGTGATCACCTCCGCCCCCGCCTCGACGCCGACGGCGCGCAGGGCGAGGTGGAGCGCCGCCGTCCCGGAGGAGACGGCGCTGGCGAACCGGGCGCCGGTGACGGCGGCGAAGGCGGCCTCGAACTGGGCGAGGCGCGGCCCCAGCGAAAGCCTGCCGCTGCGCACCACCGCAAGCAGCGCCTGCTCCTCCTCTTCCCCCAGCAGCGGCCTGGCGAGGGGGATCTTCCCCTGCTCCGGCGCCACCGACCTCAGCTGACCGGTTCCTTGGCCTTCATCGGGGAGAGGACGCGGCCGTTGCGGGCGGCGGCGATCAGCAGCCCGTACTCCAACGAGTCGACAAGCGCCTGCCAGGAGGCGGAGATCACGTTCTCGGAGACGCCCACCGTCCCCCAGACCCGCTTGCCGTCGGAGGCGTCGATCAGGACGCGGGTGACGGCGCCGGTCCCCTTCGACTCGTCGAGGATCCTCACCTTGTAGTTGACCAGCTCGATCTGGCGCAGCCGCGGATGGACCTTGGCAAGCGCCGCCCGCAGGGCGTTGTCCAGCGCGTTGACCGGGCCGTTGCCCTCGGCCGTCTGGAGGATCCGCTGCGATCCCCGCTCACCCAGCACGTGGAGCTTGAGCGTCGCCTCGGTCTGAGGCCGTCCGTCCTCCCGCTGTTCGACGATCACCCGCCAGGACTCAAGCCTGAAGAGCGGCTGGTAGCTGCCGCTCTCCTTGCGCAGCAGCAGCTCCAGCGAGCCCTCCGCCGCCTCGAACTGGAAACCGAGGTGCTCGAGCTCCTTGATCCGCTCGGCCGTCCTCGCCGCGTCCCGCTCGCTGAGCTCGATGCCGAGCTCGGCCGCCTTCTGAAGCAGCGTCGCCTTGCCGGCGAGCTCGGAGACCAGCACCTCCCGCTTGTTGCCGACCAACGTCGGGTCGACGTGCTCGAAGGTGGCCGGGTCGGCGCGCACCCCGGAGGCGTGCATCCCGGCCTTGTGGGCGAAGGCGTGGCGGCCGACGTAGGGCTGCTTGGGGTCGGGCGTCCGGTTGAGCAGCTCGTCGACGAACCTGGAGAGCTCGGTGAGGCGCCGGAGCTTGGCCTCCGGGAGGACCTTGATCCCCAGCTTCAGCTGGAGGTCGGCGATGATCGTCAGCAGGTTGGCGTTGCCGGTCCGCTCGCCGATCCCGTTCACCGTCCCCTGCACCTGGGTTGCCCCGGCCTCGACGGCGACGACGGCGTTGGCCACCGCGCAGCCGGTGTCGTTGTGGGTGTGGATGCCAAGCCTCGCCTGGGGCAGCTGCTCCCTGACCGCCCCGACCGCCCGGTAGACGGCCAACGGCAGGGAGCCGCCGTTGGTGTCGCAGAGCACCAGCCGCTCGGCGCCGGCCTCCCAGGCGGCGCGCAGCGTCTCCAGGGCGTAGCGGGGGTCTTCGGCAAAGCCGTCGAAGAAGTGCTCGGCGTCGAACAGCACCCGCTTGCCGGCCTGGCGCAAAAAGGCGATCGACTCCCTGATCATCGCCAGGTTCTCCCGCTTGCCCACCTTCAGCACCTTCGCCACCTGGAAGGCGGAGCTCTTGCCCACCAGCGTGCAGACCGGCGTGTGGGCGGCCTTGAGGACGGCCAGCCCCTCGTCCTGCTCGGCGGTCGCGCCCCGCCGCCTGGTCATCCCGAAGGCGACGATCTGGGCGTGGCGCAGCCGGGTCTTCGCCAAGTGCGCAAACAGCTCCCGCTCCTTCGGGTTGGAGGCGGGAAAGCCGGCCTCGATCAGGTCGATCCCCAGCTCGTCGAGGCGGTGGACGACGCGCAGCTTCTCCTCGGCGGTCAGCGACATCCCGGCGCCGCCCATCCCGTCCCGCAGCGTCGCGTCGTAAAGCTCTACCTTCTCCATCGCCTCAGGCCGAAGAGGAGGCTTCTTTGACGGCTGCCGTCCCCTCGCTGACGTCGACGACGTCCAGCCACTCCCGGTAGCGGCTTGCCCGCCCGAAGATCGCGTCCTCGAAGGCCTCCTGGAGGAGCTTGGTGATCTCCCCGCGGCTGCCGTCGCCCACCGGGTGGCCGTCGATCTCCCGGACGGGCACGACCTCCGCCGCGGTCCCGGTGAGGAAGACCTCCTCCGCAAGGTAAAGCTCGGCGCGGGCGATCTGCCGCTCTTCGACGGCAAGCCCCAGGTCGCCGGCCAGGGCAAGCAGCGACTGGCGGGTGATCCCCTCGAGGATCCCGCTCGACTGGGAGGGGGTGATCAGCTTGCCGTCCCGGACGATGAAGACGTTCTCGCCGCTGCCCTCGCAGACGTAGCCGTGCTCGTCGAGGAGGATCGCCTCGTCGAAACCGGCCTGCAGCGACTCGATCTTCGCCAGCACGTTGTTCAGGTACTGCCCGGAGGCCTTGGCGTGGGGAAGCAGCGCGCCGCCGCCGATCCGCCGCCAGGAGGAAACCTTTGCGCGCACCCCCTTCACCTTCGACTCCTCGCCGAGGTAGGCGCCCCACTCCCAGGCGGCGATCGCCACCTCGACCGGCGCCTCCAGCGGGTTGAGGCCCATCGTCCCGTAGCCGCGGTGGGCGATCGGCCGGATGTAGCAGGAGCGCAGACCGTTCGCCTTCACCAGCTCGTGGGTGGCGCGGCGCAGCTCCTCGACGGTGTAGGGAAGCTCCATGTAGTAGAGGGCGGCGGAGCGGCGCAGCCGCTCCAGGTGCTCGACGTTGCGGAAGATCGCCGGACCCAGCTCGGTCTGGTAGCAGCGCATCGAGTCGAAGACGGCGGTCCCGTAGTGCAGGCCGTGGGTGAGGACGTGGACCGTCGCCCCCTCCCACGGCACCAGCTCCCCGTTGCGCCAGATCACCTTCGTCGGCTTCAACCCCTCCCCCCTTTGCTTGCTCGCCTGTTGCCTTCTTCGCCTACCATCGGGTGAGAACAGTCTAGAGGCGCGCCAAAACGGCCCGCGCAACCTCGGCCGTCCCCGCCTCCCCGCCGAGGTCAGGGGTGAGCGCCCCCGCCTCCACCGCCCCGGCCACGGCCGTCTCCAAAGCCCTTGCCTCCTCCTCGGCGGCAAAGGCGTAGCGGAGCAGCAGCGCCGCCGAGAGCAACATCCCGTAGGGGTTTGCGATCCCCTTGCCGGCGATGTCCGGCGCCGAGCCGTGGACCGGCTCAAAGAGGCCCTTGCACCGCTGTCCGGCCGCCTCGCCAAGGGAGGCGGAGGGGAGCATCCCCAGCGAGCCGGTCAACATCGCCGCCTCGTCGGAGAGGATGTCGCCGAACATGTTCTCGGTGAGCAGCACGTCGAAGTGGCGGGGCGCGGCCACCAACCGCATCGCCGCCGCGTCGACGAGCATGTGCTCCAGCTCGATCTGGGGGAACTCCCGGCTGTGGAGGCGGCCGACCACCTCCCGCCAAAGCCGGGAGGTTTCCAGGACGTTTGCCTTGTCGACGCTGGTCACCCGCGAGCGGGCAAGCCGAAAGGCGGTGCGGGCGATCCGCTCGACCTCCTCCACCGTGTAAAGGCAGAGGTCGCTTGCGTGGCGCTCGTCCCGCACCTTCTCGCCGAAGTAGATCCCGCCGGTCAGCTCCCGGACCACGACCAGGTCGACCCCCTCCAGCAGCTCGGCCTTCAGCGGCGAGGCGCCGGCAAGCGCGCCAAGCGGCCGCACCGGCCTGATGTTGGCGTACAGCGAAAGCCCCTTGCGCAGCGCAAGCAGCCCCTGCTCCGGCCTGGGCGCAGCCGGGTCGGTGGTGTCCCACTTCGGCCCGCCGACGGCGGCAAGCAGCACCGCGTCGGCCTGCCTGCAGGCCTCCAGGTCCTCCTCGCGCAGGGCGCTGCCGTACCGATCGATCGCCGCGCCGCCGATCGCCCGCTCCTCGAACTGAAAGGAGCCGAGCCGCTCCAGCGCCGCGACCGCCGGCTCGACGATTTCCGGCCCGATCCCGTCTCCGGGCAGGACGACGACCTTGCCCTGGCCGCTCAGCTGGACCGACCCCCTTGACCGAACATCGTCCGCAGGATAGCGGCCCGCCGCTAGCCGAGCCGCTGCAGCCGTCCGCCGAGCAGGCGGTAGGCCCGGTCGGCCGCCAGCCGACCGACCAGCCGGTGGCCGAGGGCGACCACCCCCTTCCCCTCCCTCGCCAGCTTGGCGAGGGCGGCGCCAACCAGCGCGCCGTTCTCCTCGTCGAGGTGGGCAAGCGGCTCGTCGACGATCACGAAGGTCGCCTCGCTGAGGGCGGCGCGGGCGACGATCAGCCGCCGCCTCTGCCCGCCTGAGAGCGCGCCGCCGGCGGGGCCGACCGCCAGCTCAAGGCCCTCCGGCCTGGCGGCCAGCCAGTCGGCGAGGCCGACCGCCGCAAGCGCCCGCCAAAGCTCCTGCTCGCAGGCGCCGGGGTTTGCCACCAGCAGGTTGTCGCGCACGGTGGTGTCGTAGAGGTGGCTGTCCGCCTCCAGGAAGAGGACGGCCTTGCGCACCTCCTCGCCGGACAATCGGTCGAGGTCGACCTCGCCAAGCCGGATCCTGCCGCCGCTTGGCGCAAGGAACCGGGCGCACAGCAGGCCAAGCGTCGTCTTGCCGCTGCCGCTTGGCCCTTCGATCACGGTCAGCGAGCCGGCCGCAAAGACGGCGCTCACCCCGGCAAGCAGCGGCCCTTCCGTCGGCTTGTGGGAGAAGGAGAGCCCTTCGAGGCAAAGGGCCGTCGGCCGCCCCTCAAGCCGCTGCGGGACGGTTGGGTCGGGATAGGCCGGCCGGGCCTCAAGCAGCTCGCCAAGCCGCGCCGCCGAGCCCCGCCAGGAGCCAAGCCGGCGGGCCGCTTCCGCCAGGCCGCCCACCCCCTCGAAGGCGGCGTTTGCCAACAGCGCGATCGCCACGGCGGCCACCCCGGAGAGGCGGTGGCCGTGGACGGCCTGGCCGGCTGCGCCGGCCACCGCGACGAGCGCAAGGCCGGCGAAGGCCCCCGGCAACTGGATCGCGAGGGCGGTGGCAACCCCGTCCCGCCGGCTTGCCCGGGCGATCCGCTCGATCAGGTCGCCCAAGCCGTTCAGCCGCTCCTGCGCGCGGCCGGCAAGCCGCAGCTCGCCGGCCGCGGCGGCGGCCTCGACGATCCCCGTCGTCAGCCGGCCGCTCTCCCGCTGCAAGGCCGCGCCGTAGCGGCTTGCCGCACGGTAGGCGCAAGCCGGCGAGAGGAGCGCGGCAAGGCCGTAGAGGGCGACGAACAGCGCTCCGCCGGCCGGCGCGAGCAGGCCGATCGCAACCCCCCCGCCGGCGCCGACCGCAAGGGCGATCAGCAAGGGGCCGAGGCCGCGGACGTAGAGGTCCTGGAGGTTGTCGACGTCGGCGAGGTAGCGGGAGAGCAGCTCCCCCCTGCGCGCCGCCTCGCCGCTCAGCCCGCCGGGGAGCAGGGTGGCCAGAGAGCTGTAAAGGGCGAACCGGAGCCGCACCAGCGTCCGCAGGGCGCCGTCGTGGCCGACCAGCCGCTCGCCGTAGCGGGCGAGCGCCCGCACCAGGGCGAAGGCGCGGACGGCGACGATCGCCACGAGCAGGCTGAGGATCGCCGGCCGCTGCGCGGCGCGGGCGATCAGAAAGCCGGAGGTGGCAAGGAGCGCGCAGCCGGCCCCGATCGCGAGCAGGCCAAGCAGCACGGAAAGCCTGTAGCTGCGCCGCTCGCCCGCCTCGGCGCCGTCAAGCAGGCGGACGACCCACCTCATCGCCGACCTCCAACGGCCGAGCGCGGCTGCGAGGCGGCGACCAGCCGGCCCTCGCTCAGCTCGTAGCGGCCTGCGGCCCGCGCCAACAGGGTGGCGAGAGCCGGTTCATCGCCGCCGTGGGCGACGACCAGCAGGGAGCGGCCGCCGACCGCCTCCAGGAGGCGGCCGGCGATCAGCCGGGCAAGCTCCTCGTCTAGGTGGGCAAAGGGCTCGTCGAGGACCAGAAGCGGCGCCTCGCTTGCCAAAACCCTTGCCAGGGCAAGCCGCTGCGCCTCCCCGGCGGAGAGGCGGAGGCCCCCCTCCCCGACGCGGCCCTCAAGGCCGATCCGCCGCGCCAGCCCGCCAAGCTCGAGCTCCTCCAGCAGCCGCAGCGCGGCGGCCGGCGAAAGCCGCGGTCGATAGAGGCCGACGTTTTCAAGGAGCGAACCGGCGAAGACCGTCGGTCGCTGGGGCAGCAGGGCGACCGGGGGCCTGCCGGCGCGGGCGGCGCGCAGCAGGGCCTCCCCCCTTGCCACCACGCCGCGCTTCGGCGTGAGCAGCCCGGCGACGAGGAGGGCGAGGGTCGATTTGCCGGCGCCGCTTGGACCGCAGACCGCCACCACCTCCCCCTCGCCGATGCTCAGCCGGGCCTCGCGCAACGCCGGCGGGCGGCCGGGGTAGGCGAAGGTTGCATCCTCAAGGGCAAGGCAAACCCCCTCCGGCGCCCGGGCCCATTCCGCCTCCCGCCGGGGCGGCCCCGCCGCCGGGCCAAGCAGGGTGGCTGCCCGCTCAAGCGCCGCAGAGCCGTCGCTTCCCTGGTGGTAGCGCTGGCCAAGCGTCCTGATCGCCCCGAACAGCTCCGGGCCGAGCAGCAGCGCCGTCAGCCCGATCTTCAGGGTCGTCTCGCCTCCGTCAAGCTGGACGCCGACGACGGCGGCGACAAGCGCCATCCCGACCATCGCCGCAAGCTCGAGGACCAGCGCCGAGAGGAAGGCGGCGCGCAGCGCCTCCATCGTCCTGCGCCGGTACAGCTCGCCGGCGGCCCGCAGCGCCGCCCCCTGGACCCGCTCCCGGCGCAGCGCCCGGCCGCTTGCAAGGCCGCCGATCACATCGAGGAAGTAGCCGCTGAGGCGGGCAAGCGCCGCCTGACGGGCGCGGGAGACCGCGACGGCGTGTCTGCCGACCAGCGCCAGGAAGAGCACCGAGATCGGCACCGTCACGGCGAGCAGGCCGCCGGCGACGGGATCGAGGTAGGTGACGTAGGCAAGCACCGCAACCGGCACGACGGCGGCAAGGAGCAGCTGGGGCAGGTAGCCGCCAACCAGCGAGCGGAGCCCCTCCGCGCCCCCTCCGGCAAGGGCCGCAAACGCGCCAACCTCCTCTTCGCAGCGCTGCGCAAAGCCCCCCTCCAGGAGGGCGGCCGCCAGCTCGCCGCGCAGCCCCGCCGCCGCCCGGGCGCCGGCCTGGGCGGCAGAGGCTTCCAGGGCGAAAAGGAGCGCGAAGCGCACCACGACGACGGCCGCCAGCGCGGCAAGGCCGCCCTCAAGGCGGGCAAGGGGCGGGGAGGCGGTGACGATCCGCGCCAGCAGCGAGGCGGCAAGGGCCCCTTGGGCGACGACCGCCGCGCCGGCAAGGGGGGCGAGCAGCCCGGCCGCAAGCAGCGGGCGGCGCGCCGCCGGAAACCGCTTCAGCAGGAAACCGGGGGAGCGCGCCTGCCTGGTCCCGGCCACCTCCCTACCTGCCGTCGCGCAGCAGCCGCCTGGGCAGCGCCGCGCCCTCGCCGGCGGGACCGAGCCGTTGGCGAAACACCCAGTAGCTCCACGCCTGGTAGGCGACCACCACCGGCAGGAGGATCGCCGCGGCGATCGTCATCACCTCCAGGGCGTAGTGGTTTGCCGCGGCGGCACGCAAGAGGAGCGTGTGGGCGGCCGGCGCCGAGGAGGGAAGGGCGGCCGGGTACAGCCAGACAAAGAGCGCCGCAAAGCCAAGGGCGATCCCCGCCGCGCCGGCGGCAAAGGCCCGGCCCGCGCCCCTGCCAAGCAGCGGCCGGGCGGCAAGCAGGGCAAGGGCAGCGGCGGCGGCCAAGGCGGTGGCCGAGACCTTCACCCCCCCGTGGCGCTGCTCGAGCGCCGTCCAGGCCAGGAAGGCGACGGCGGGGAGGTTGAGCAGGCCGACCGCCGCCCGCGCCGCCGCCCCAACCTCGGCAAGCAGCCGTCCCTTGGTGCGCAGGGAGAGGAAGAGCAGGCCGTGGGCGAGAAACAGCAGGACCGCGGCAACCCCGCCGAAGACGGAGTAGGCGGTGAACAGCCGGCCGAAGCCGCCGCGGAGGTTGTGGTGGGCGTCCAGCGGCACGCCGCCGAGAATGTCGGCGAAGGCCAGGCCGAACAGGAAGGAGACGAGGGCCGAGCAGACCCCGAGCACAACCTCCCAGCCCCGCCGCCACCGCTCCCCCTCCCCCTTTCCCCAGAACTCGAAGGCCACGCCCCGGAGGATCAGGCAGGCGAGGATCGCCAACATCGCCAGGTAGAAGCTTGCGAACAGCGCCGCGTACCACCCCGGGAAGGCGGCAAAGGTCGCCCCGCCGGCGACGATCAACCAGACCTCGTTTCCGTCCCAGACCGGGCCGATCGTGTGGATCAGGGCCCGCTGCTCCTCGAGGGGGCGGCGCCGCAGCCCGATCACCATCCCCACCCCGAAGTCGAAGCCCTCGAGCACGAAGAAGCCGATCCACAGCGCCGCCACAAGCGCAAACCAAACCGTTTCAAGGGCGCCGGGATCCCTCACCGCCTGCCCCTCCTGCGCCGCGCAGGCTCAGTAGGCAAGGGCAACCTCCTCAGCTGCCCCCTCGCCCTCGGCTCCCGCGGCCGGCTTGGGTCCGTGGCCGACCTCCTTCCAAAGCAGCCGGCCGCCGATCACGGTGAGGGCGGCGTAGATCAGGATGTAGACGGAGAGGGAGATCACCAGCTCGGTGGCGGAGACGTTTGGCGAGCGCGCTTCGCTGGTGCGCAGCAGGCCGAAGACCACCCACGGCTGGCGGCCCACCTCGGTGAAGATCCAGCCTGCCCAGTTGGCGAGGAAGGGCAGGGCGACGGCCGCCACGCAGAGCCTCAGGAACCTTCTGCTGCGCGCCAGCCGGTTGCGCCGCAGCAGCGCCGTCCCGGCAAGGGCGAGGAGGAGCAGCGCGAAGCCGGCGCCGACCATGATCCGGAACGACCAGTAGACGACCCCGACGATCGGCATGTACTGGCCGGGCCCGTACCGCCGTTCCTCTTCCCGCTGCGCCTGGTCGATCCCCTCCACCTTCCCGTTCCAGGAGAGGGTGGCGATCAGCGACTCCAGGTGGGGGATCGCGATGTTGGTGAGCAGATGGCGGGGGTGGGCGGTGAGCGGGCCGACCGCGAACAGGGAAAGGCCCGCACCCCGCTGCGTCTTGTAGACGGCCTCCGCCGCCGCCATCTTCATCGGCTGCTCGTGCTCCAGGAGCCGGGCCTGGCCGTCGCCGAAGCCGATCGTCAGCACGGCGCAGACCAGCAGGATCGGCAGGATCAGCCGCGCCGAGCGGCCGAAGAAGTCGACCTCCCTGCCCCTCAGCAGGTTCCACGCCGAGACCGCCAGGACGAAGCCCCCTGCCGTGAGCAGGGCGGCGAAGATCGTGTGCGGGAAGGCAAGCAGCAGGAGCGGGTTGAGCAGCACGGCAAAGACGTCCCGCAGTTCGGCCCGGCGGGCGGCGTGGTTGAGGGCGTAGCCGACCGGGTGCTGCATCCAGGCGTTCGCGGCGAGGATGAAGTAGGCGGAGAGCACGCTGCCCAGGGCGGTCAGCCAGATCGTCGCCAGGTGGACGCCGGGCCGCAGCCTTTCCCGTCCGAACATCCACAGGCCGACAAAGGTCGACTCCAGGAAGAAGGCGGCGAGGCCCTCCAGGGCAAGCGGCGCGCCGAAGACGTCGCCGACGTACCGGGAGTATTCCTCCCAGTTCATCCCGAACTGGAACTCCTGGACGATCCCCGTCACCACGCCGACGGCGATCGAGAGGAGCATCATCCTCCCCCAGAAGAGGGTCATCCGCCAGTAGACCTCCTTGCCGGTCCGGTGGTGGAGGGTCTGGCAGATCGCCACCCAGATCGCCAGGCCGATCGACAGCGGCACGAAGATGAAGTGGAAGAGCGTTGTGATCGCGAACTGCAGCCTGGCGAGATCGAGGGTGCTCATCGCCGCGCCCGATGATCCCACCGGCTGGTCCCGCCGTCCAGGGGCGCCCTTGCGAAGGCCATGCAAATCCGATCGGTCGCCATTACCTGCGGTTATGACCACCGAGGCGATCGGCTATACTGGTTGCAATGGGTCCCGCGCAAAGAGGCGCACCGGAGGGCGGCCTCCTTGAGCCCGCGGCGCGAAGCCGCTGGCAGGCGATCGAGGAGGCCGCTCGAGCAGAGGAACGGGAGCTCGCCCTCGCCTTGAGCGGCGCCGAGCGGCTTGCCCTCGGCGAGCGGCTTGCCCAGGAGGCCGTCGCCCTCTACGCGGCGGCGGTCCGCGATGGCCACCTCCCAGGGCGATCGCACCGTTGAGCCGCCGCCCACGCTGGACCTTGCCGCCGTGATCGGGGCGGCGGAGGCGGCGGAGCTGCCCTGCGTGCTGATCGGCGGCTTCTCGGTCATCTACCACGGCTACATCAGGGCCACCCAGGACATCGACCTGCTGATCCCCGCCGAGGAGCGGGCGGTCCCGGCGATCCTCCGCTTCGCCAGGGCCGTTGACGGGATCCGCACCGCCACCGGTCGCCCCCCTTCCGAGACCGAGGCGCGCGCTGCCGACCACCTGCGGCTGAGGACCCGCTACGGCCTCGTCGACCTGCTCAAGGCCGGTCCGCCCCCGCTTGACTTCCAGACGGTAAGCGCCTCCGCCGAGCAGACGACCTTGCGCGGCCAGCCGATCAAGATCGCCAACCTCGCCACCCTGGTCGCCCTCAAGCGGCTTGCCGACCGACCCGATCCGGACCGCCGCGACCTGCGCAAGCTTGAAGAGATCCACGGGCCGCTGCCGGAGCTCCCCGGCTTCAAGCTTCCCTAGCAAGGCAGCTGCGGCCGCCGCGGCTTGCCCTGGCCAACTCGGCCGCGCCAGCGCCCGCTCGGCGGCTGCCGACTTAAAGCGCCGTCGTGGCCGGCAGCGGCGGCTCCTCGGTCGCCCGCTCCTGCTCGTAGCGGTCGATCGCCGCCGCGTGCTCGCTCAGGGTGACGCCGATGTCGTCGAGGCCGTTGAGCAGCCGCCGCTTGATCTCCGGGTCGATCTCAAACCGCTCGACCACCGTCCGACCGTCCCTCCCCCGCCAACGGACCTCCTGGGCCTCGAGGACGATTTCCCCTTCGCCTGCCTCGGCCAGTTCCCGGCAGCGCCGCTCCGGGAGGACGACCGGCAGCAGCCCGATCTTCGTGCAGTTGGTGTAGAAGATGTCGGCAAAGGAGGGGGCGACGATCGCTGCAAAGCCGTAGTCCTGGAGCCCCCACGGCGCATGCTCCCTCGAGGAGCCGCAGCCGAAGTTCTCGCCGGTCACCAGGATCGGGTTGGGCGGCAGGTTCCAGCCCGGCTCCTTCGCCCAGTCGTAGAAGAGGAACTGGCCGAAGCCGGTCCGCTCGATCCGCTTCAGGAACTGCTTGGGCATGATCTGATCGGTGTCGACGTTTGCCCGGTCGAGGTGGCTCACCCGCCCCTTGATCACGTTCACCGGCTTCAACCCCTCACCTCCCACTTCCGAATGTCCACAAACCGGCCGGCGATCGCCGCCGCGGCCGCCATCTTCGGGGAGACGAGGTGGGTCCTGCCTCCCCTCCCCTGCCTGCCCTCGAAGTTCCTGTTCGAGGTGGAGGCGCACCGCTCCCCCGGGGAGAGGATGTCCGGGTTCATCCCCAGGCACATCGAGCAGCCGGCGCCCCGCCACTCGAAGCCGGCCTCCTTGAACACCCTGTCCAGGCCCTCCGCCTCGGCCTGGGCCTTCACCTGGGCAGATCCCGGGACGACCATCGCCCGCACCCCCGGGGCGACCTTGTGGCCGGCGACCACCTCGGCCGCTTCCCGCAGGTCGGCGATCCGCGAGTTGGTGCAGGAGCCGATGAACACCCGCTGGACCTCGATCTCTTCGATCGGCGTCCCCGGCTCAAGCCCCATGTACTGGAGCGCCCGTTCGGCGGCTGCCCGGTCGGCCGGCCCCTCGAACTGCTCCGGCGAGGGAACCCGGCCGGTAACCGGCACCACCATCCCCGGGTTGGTGCCCCAGGTGACCAGCGGCGAGAGGGAGCCGGCGTCGATCTCAAGCTCCTTGTCGAAGCGGGCGCCCGGATCGGTGCGCAGCGCAAGCCAGCGCTCGATCGCCCGCTCCAGCTCCCTGCCCTGCGGCGCCCCCGGCCGCTCCGTCTCGGTGAACCAGCGGATCGTCGTCTCGTCGGGGGCGACCATCCCGGCCCTGCCGCCCCCCTCGATCGTCATGTTGCAGACCGTCATCCGCCCCTCCATCGAGAGGGCCTCGATCGCCTCGCCGGCGTACTCCACGACGTAGCCGGTCGCGCCGTTCACGCCGATCTGGCCGATCGTGCCGAGGATCAGGTCCTTTGCGCTCACCCCGTAGCCGAGCCGGCCGCGGTAGTTGATCCGCAGCGTCTTCGGCCGCCGCACCGGCAGGGTCTGGGTGGCCAGCACGTGCTCCACCTCGCTGGTGCCGATCCCGAAGGCAAGGGCGCCAAAGGCGCCGTGGGTCGAGGTGTGGGAGTCGCCGCAGACGATCGTCATCCCCGGCTGGGTGAGGCCGAGCTCCGGCCCGATCACGTGGACGATCCCCTGGCGCGGCGAGCCCAGGGAGTAGAGCGGGACCCCGAACTCCCGACAGTTGCGCTCCAGCGCTTCGACCTGCCTGCGGGAGAGCTCGTCCCTGATCAGCGCCGCCCGCGGGGTGCCGTCGGTGGGCACGTTGTGGTCGGCGGTGGCCAGCGTCCGCTCCGGCCGGCGCACCTTCCTGCCGGCCAGCCGCAGCCCCTCGAAGGCCTGCGGGCTGGTCACCTCGTGGACGAGGTGGAGGTCGATGTAGAGGAGGCCGACGTCCCCCTGTTGGGCGACGAGGTGGTTCTCCCAGATCTTCTCAAAGAGCGTCCTTCCCATCTCCTTCTTTCTCCTTCTTAGCTTCGCCGCAGCCCGGCGGCAAGGACCGCAAGCAGTTCGCCATCGCTTGATCCCTCGTTCTCGAAGTGGTGGGGGAGGTCGGCGTCGAAGGTCACCGAGTCCCCCTCCCGCAGGCGGTAGGGCCTCCCGTCGCACCAAAGCACCAGCTCCCCCTGCAAGACCAAGGCCACCTCCCGGGAGCCGGGCTCGTGGATCGGCGGGTCGTCGGGGCTGCCGGTGATCCCCCCCGGCGCAAGCCTGTGGATCGAGAGCTCCGCCCGCTGGCCGGGGGCGGGCGCGCTGACGATCTCGTAGCTGTGGCCGCGGGCGGCGTTCCCGCCGCGGCGCCGCTCCTCCCGACGGAGCACAACGACCGCACCCTCCTCGTCGAGGCGGAGCAGCTCGGAGAGCCGCAGGCCAAGCCCCTCGGCGATCCTGGCGGCAACGGCCAAGGTCGGGCTGGTCTCGCCCCGCTCGACCTGGGAGAGCATCGGCGCGCTGACGCCGCTTCTTGCGGCCAGCTCCCGCAGCGAAAGGCCGCCCGCCTCCCGCAGCGCGCGAACCCGCGCCCCAAACCCCTGGACCGCAGTGCCGCCGCCCGAAAGATTCAACATACGTCCGTATGTTATCTGAAATCAGCTGCTCCGGCTGCCGCCCCTTTGGCGGGCGCGCAACGCTTCCTCGGCCTGCTCCGTTCGGGAGTCGGCGGCGGCAAGGTTCTCGGCCTGCACCGCAAGCCAGATCTCCTCCCTGTAGATCGGGGTCTCGGTCGGCGCCTCGATCCCCAGCCGCACCGTCTGCCCGGAGACCTCCATCACCGTCACGGTGATGTTGCCGCCGATCACAACCCGCTCGCCAGGCCTCCGCGCGAGGATCAACATCTTGACACAAGGTTATCGGCGCAGGGGGGCGCTCCCCGCCTAGGCCGCCGCCCTGGCGTCGGCAAGCAGCGGCGCCCGCAGCTGCGCTCCCTCGGCCTGGTTGAGCAGCTGGAAGCCGGTGTTGCCGACGATCACGATCGGCGCCCGCAGGTTGACGGTCGTCTCGCTTGGATCGGGCCTTGCCGTAACGGTGACGAAGACCCGTCTGGGGCCCGGGAGCTCGGCAAGCAGCTGCTCGTCCGGGGGGTCGAGGAGGAGCTTGAAGTCCGGGTAGGGCAGGAGCGGATCGACAACCGGCAGCGCGAAGCCGGGGTCGTGAAGCGACTGCAGCCAGGAGAAGAGGGCGCCCTCCCTGGGCAGGACGAGGGCGTAGGCGGTGCCGGGGATCCCGATCAGGCCAAGCGGGAAGTGGAGGAGCTGCTCCGGCGCGATCTCCAGCCTGCCGAACCGGGTGCTGTTGAAGAGGATCGCCATCGCTAGCCGAGGAACTCAAGCAGGGAGAGCTGGATCAGCTGGGCGCCGGTCTTCAGCGCCGCTTCGTAGGCGACCTGTTGGCCGGCGTATTCGCTTGCCACCTTTGCGAAGTCGACTTCGGTGTTCTGGGCAAGGGCCGCCTGGGTCGTGTCGCGGAGCGCTTCAAGGGAGGCTTCGGCGTGTTCAAGTTGGGCCACCACGGTGCCCACCTGCGTCTGCAGGGAGACGAGGTTGGCTTCCGCCGCGCTCAGCCCTTCAAGCGTGGTGGTGCGCAGCCTTTCAAGCGCTTCGGGGCTGCCTTCCCGAAGCAGCGTTGCGGCGGTGCGCAGCACGTCCAGCAGCTTGCCGTCGCCGGCGGCAGTGCCCTGGCCGAGCAGCCGCTCGATGTCGGCGCCGAGCGGGACGGCGATCCCCTTGCCGATCGCGATCTGCACCGGTTCGCCGTTTCCGCGGTAGGCGTCTTCGGCGCCGGCGGCGTAGGGGGCGGTGGTGACGGCGGTGCCGGCGAAGACGTACTGCCCCCCGAACTGGGTGTCGGCCTCCACCTTCACCTGTTCGGCAAGGCCTTCAACCACTTCGGCAAGGGAGGCGAGCTGCTGCTTGTTGTCGATCCCGCTGCCGGCCTGGGTGATCACCTCCCGCGCCTTTTGGAGGGCGGCGCCAATCGAGTCAAGCGCCCCGGCGGCGGCCCGGTTGAACCCGGTCCCGTAGCCGATGTTGGCTGCGTATTCTTCGAGACCGCCAAGCGTGCTGCGCAGTTCGGCGGCGCGGGCAAAGGCCTGGGGGTCCTGGGAGGGTTCGCTGAACAGCCGCCCCGATGCCAGCTCTTCGCCGCTCCGTTGGACGTTTTCAAAGGAGCGGGTGAGGTCGGCGAGGACCGCGGCGGAAACCGTTGTGGAGGCGATTCGCTCCATCGCTACAACCCCACGACCCCGGTGTGCTCGATCAGCGTTTCAAGCACCTGGTCCATCGCGGTGAGGACCCGCGCCGAGGCTTCGTAGCCGCGCTGCAGGGCAAGCATGTTGGTCATTTCTTCATCGATCGAGACGCCGGAGATCGTCTGCTGTTCCTTGGCAAGGGCGCTCTGCACCGCTTCCGCCCGTTCCAGGGCGCTCTTGGCCGCAGCCGCTTCCCTGCCGATCCCGGCAGCGTAGGCGATGTAGAGGGTTTCCGCTTCCCCGCCGCGCAGCGCCGCGATCGCCCGGGCGTATTCGGTGTTCCCCGGCGCCCCGGCCGGCCCGGTCTGGATCGATTCGGGGCTTGCCACCACGGCGATCGACGCCGCGGCTTCCCCGCTTGTGAAGGAGAAGAACGGCTTTTCCGGCTGGTGTTCGTTGACGGTCCTGGCAAGGGCTTCCGCAACCTGGTTCAGCCTCCCCTGAAGCTGGGCGAGCCTGCCGCCCGGTTCGGTGAAGGCGATCAGCGCGCCCACTTCCCCGCCGGCAGCGGCGCCAACCGTCTGCGGCCAGTTCACCTTGCCTTCTTGCACAAGCGGCTTTTCGGCGCCGCCGAAGCCGACGTTGACCACCTGATCGGCCCCTTCCCTGACGGTCACCGCGCCGAGCTTGGCCAGCTGGGAGAGGAGCGCTTCCCGCTTGTCGATCAGTTCGTTTGGCTCCTGACCGGCCTGGACGGCAAGCTTGATCTCGCCGTTGAGGCTTGCCACCTGGCCGGCGATTTCGGCGACGGTGCCGCCTTCGCCAAGCAGCGCGGCAAGCCGCCCCTTCGCTTCGCCCTCCGCTTCCCTGAGGCTGGCGGCAAGGCCGTGCAGCGCGGTGACCACTTCCCGGCCGGCGGCGATCACCGCTTCCCGGGCGGCAAGGCTTGTCGGCGCCGAGGCGAGGCTGTTCCAGGCGCTCCAGAAGCTCGAGAGGGCCGCCGCCAGGCCGCTTGCGGACGGTTCGTCAAGGCCCCGCTGGACGGCGGCAAGCACGCCGCTTTCGGCCGTTGCCTGGCCGAGCTGGGTGGTGGCGCCGCGCAGCGCTTCTTCGACGTAGACATCGTGGACGCGCTGGATCGTTTCCAGCCCGACGCCGGTGCCAAGCACGGCGCCGCGACCGTTGTTCGGGGACAGCGCCGGGATCGTGATCGGCGGGTTGGTGACAAGCACCGCCTGCTGGCGGGTGTAGCCGGGGGTCTGGGCGTTGGCGATGTTCTGGCCGACGACGTCAAGCGCCTCCTGGCCGGCAAGCAGGCCGCTGAGCGCCGTCTGCAGTCCCTGAAGCGTTGGTATCCCCATCTACGCCTCCATGTCCAGAAGGTGGAGTTCCTCGATTTGCCTGGCGCGCGACGGTTGACCGGTCTGCTCGTAGGCGGCGGTCTGGGCGCCGTGCAGCTCGGAGAGGAGGTGGTCGAGGAAGGCGAGCTCAACCCCCATCAAGGCCCGGTTGACGGCGTGTTCCCGCTGGAGCTTATCGACAAGCCCGCGCAGCTCGGCGGCCCGCCGCCTCGCCCGCTCGGCAAGGGCGGAGGGCAGCTCGGCGCAGATCGCGCTCAAGGTGAGGTTGCCGAGGGGCACGCCCATGATCGCCGCCGTCCGCTCCAGGAGCCCCTGCCGTTCCCGCTCAAGCTCCTCCCGGCGGGCAAGCTCCCCTTGAAGCGCGCCAACCGTCCTGACGACGGCAAGGGCATCGCGGCTCCTGATCGCCCTTCCCTGGGCGACCAGCAGCTCCAACATCCGCTCGGCGGAGCCGATCTGGCCGGCCAGCTGGGCGAGCAGCTCCTCGCCAACTGCCGCCAGCTTCCCGCGGCGGTCAGCCTCCCCTGCCATCTCCCCTCCTTCCCGCGGCGCGGGCGGCCGCTGCGGCCCGGTCGGCAAGGGCGGCGGCGATCCCAAACGGCGCCCCGCCGGCAAGCGCCGGGCCAAGCGCAGCCGAGCCAAGGGCGGCCAGCAGCGGTTCCCCACCTTCTTCCCCGCCCGCCCCTTCTTCGCCGAACGGCCCGCCAAGCGGTTCAAGCTGCTCGACGAGGAGCGTTTCAAAGGCCCGGCCCGCCTCCCAGGCTTCCTTGACCGCCTTGGGGCCCTTGGCGACCTGGGGCGGGAGGAGCGGTTCGGGGGCGAGGCCTAGCTGCTGCAGTTCGGTCATGCGTCGGTGTAGAGCTGGTTTGCGATCGAGAGCATCTGGCCTTCCGTTTGCACGGCCGTCGCGTCCATCTGGTAGCTGCGCTCCGCCAGCGCCATCTGCGCCAGTTCGGCGGCCAGTTCGACGTCGGAGCCCTCTAGGAAGCCCTGCCTGATCCGCGCCGCCGCCGGCCGCGGCGCGCCGCTTGCGGCGGTGGGCGCGAAGTTGCCTTCCCCGACGGCAAGGAGCTGGTCGGGGGCGGGGACCGTCACCACTTCGATCCTGCCGATCTGCCTGCCGCGGAGGCGGACGACGCCTTCCGGGGAGATCGACAGTTCGCTTGGCCTGGCGCCCGCCGGGAGGGCAAGCGGCGGTTCGAGATAGAGGCCGCCGGCGCTCACCACCCGACCTTCGCCGTCGAGGCTGAAGTTGCCGTCCCTGGTGAGCAGCCGTTCGCCGCCGCGGCCGCGCAGGACGAAGAACCCTTCCCCTTCGATCGCGAGGTCGAGCGGGTTGCCGGTTTCCCGCAGCGGGCCCGGCTGCTGGGAGTAGCCAAGCAGTACGGCCTTGGCCCCGGCGCCGGCGGCCGTCGCGCTGCCCGTTTCGTTGATCCGGTTGTAGGCGAGGTCGCTAAGCGCCAGCTGCTCGCTGCGGTAGCCGGGGGTTTGCAGGTTGGCGAGGTTGTTGGCGATCGCCTCCAGCTGGCTCTGCTGGGCGATCATCCCGCTTGCTGCCGCGTAAAGGCCGTCCATCGCTAACCTCCGTTCAGCGAACCGACCTGGGTTGCAGCCTCTTGCAGCGTCTGGCCGATCGCGGCGATCGCCTGCTGGCCGGCCTGGAAGTCGTGGTAGGCGGTGACCATCTGGACCATCGCCGCCACCGGGCTGACCCCCGATTCCTCAAGGGCGCCGGCCCGAACCCGGCCGGCCGCCCTGCCGGCGGCGGCGCCGGCAAAGAGGTTTTCCCCCTGCTTGACGGGGTTGGCCAGGCGGAACAGCCCAAGTTCGCCGGGGGCCACCCGGCCGCCCGGCCCGACCCGGATCGGGCCGCCCGCCTGGTTGAGCACCGGGTTGCCGGCGGTGTCGACAAGCAGCCCGGCGGCGCTTGCCCTGAACTGGCCGTTGCGGGTGTAGCGGACGCCGGCCGGCGTGCGGAGGGCGAAGAACCCTTCCCCTTCGATTGCGAAGTCGAGCGGCCTGCCCGTTTCGTGGACCGGCGAGGGCTGGAGGTCGAGGTATTCCGGGCCCGCTTCAACCCCCATGTAGAAGTTGCCGACCGGCTGGCCGGTGGCCGTGTTTGCAAGCAGCAGCCGGCCGAAGGAGCGGAGGTTGCTTTCGCTTGGCTTGTACCCCGGGGTCGTCGCGTTCGCCAGGTTGTTGGCGATCTGCGCCTGGCGCGCCTGCTCGGCAACCATCCCGCTGGCGGAGATGTAGAGGCCGAAATCCATCGCTCCCGTGATCGACCGCCGGCGGCCGCTTTTGAGCCGGTTAGGCGAGCTGCTCCCGCAGCCGGCGGCGCAGCTCCGAGTGGATCTGGCAGACCCTGCTCTCCGAGACGCCCAGGCGGGCGCCGATCTCCCGCAGCGTCCATTCCTCCCGGTAGAGCAGCACGGCCACCTGCCGCTCCCGCTCCGAGAGGGTGCGAAACGCCCGCCGAAACCGCTCGCGCAGGTCCTTCCGCTCCACGCAGGCAAGCGGATCGACCGAGGCGTCTTCGCTTTGGACGGTCTCGATCCGCTCGATCTCGCCGTCCTCCTCCTCGCCGCTGACCGGCTGGTGGAGCGAGGTGATTTCCGCACGTGCAAGCTCGTCGAGGCGGCGGGAGAGCTCGGCGACGGTGATCCCCAGCTCCGCCGCCAGCTCCTCCTTGCGGGGCGGTCGCTCCTCGCGGGCGACAAACCGCTGGCGGGCGGCGTTGATCTGGCGCTCGCTTGCCCGCAGGCTCCGCGGCGCCCAGTCGTGGCGGCGCAGCTCGTCGAGGATCGCCCCCTGGATCCGCGTCCAGGCGAACTGCTCGAGCGTCGCCCCCTTTGCCGGGTCGTAGCGGTCGATCGAGGCGATCAGCGCCTCCATGCCGCAGGAGAGAAAGTCGTCGACCTCGCACTGGGCGGGGATCTCCCGGATCTTCCGGTAGACGAGGTAGCGGACCATCGGCGCGAACATGAAGATCAACCGGTCCCGCTTGCGGCGATCCCCGGTCTCCTTGTATTCCCGCCAGATCCGCAACGCCTGGGCTGCTGTGGGCCGGCTCCTTGGCCTCTCCATGATCTGCATGCTTTCCTCCAAGCTTCGAGGGAACGGCCCGTTGACCGCGTGTGTCAACCGGGACACAGGGACTGGGATTTCTGCTCCGCCCGGGGGCTGCCCGGACGGTTCCCACCATCGGTGCGCGGCGGCGATCCCTTGAGTTGCCGCGAATGTCACTAGCCGTCTTTTCGGCCAGCCGCTCAACTTCGCGCCGTCCTGCCGATCAACGAAGCGATGGCTGCGCCGGCCAAAACCACAGCTGCAGCAGCGGCAGGCGATCCCCGCGGCGACGGGGAAGGCGCGGCCGACCGCAAACTCGAGCTGCGCTTCGCCGCGCTGCGCGCAGAGCTTGCCACCAGGGCGCGCGGCGGCGACCTCGGCGGCCTTGCCAGGCTGGTCGAACGGACGTCGAGCGAGCTGGAGGAACCGGACCGCTACCGGTTGCAACGGACGTTGATCGCCGACTGCTTCGCGCTCGCCCAGCAGGCGCCGCCCGGACGGCTGCCCCTTGCCTTTGCGGCGACCGCGGAGGTGGCGCTCTGCGCCCTGCAGGCCAACCCAAGCGAGCCGCTCTTCCTGAACTGGGCCGGCGTTGCCCTCTATGAGCTTTGGGCGCTGGCCGCGGCACAGGAGCTGTTTGCGGCGGCGCTGCGCCTCGATCCGAAAGTCGAGCACGCCGCCGCCAACCTCGAGGCGGTCAAACGGCGGCGCAGCCAGCTGGCCGGCCGCCCGGAGCCGCGCCTCCATCCGGCCGTCCCCGCCCTCTGCGCCCGGGCGGCGGCGGTCAGCAAGGGCGCCAAGCCGGCGGAGGGGCTGAAGCTCTCCGTCTGCATGATCGTCCGCGACGAGGAGGCGCTGCTTGGCGAGGCGCTGCGCTCGGTGGAGGGCGTTGCCGACGAGGTCGTCGTCGTCGACACCGGCTCGACCGATCGGACCGTCGAGCTCGCCCGCTCGTTTGGGGCGCGGGTGATCGAGGTCCCCTGGGAAGACTCCTTCGCCGCCGCCCGCAACCGCTCCCTGGAGGCGGCAACCGGCGACTGGATCCTCTACCTCGACGCCGACGAGCGGCTCCACGCCGCGGACAGGAAGCTGCTCCGCGCCCACCTCGCCGAATGCTGGCGGGAGGCCTTCTACCTGCGGGAGCACAACCTCACCGGCAGCAGCCGCGCGGGCACCTCCTACGCCAACGACGCGCTGCGGCTGCTGCGCAACCGCCCCCGCTACCGGTTCCGCGGCCGGCTGCACGAGCAGATCGCCCACGCCCTGCCCTGCGACCTGCCGGAGAAGGTCGTCCGCAGCCCGGTCCGCCTCGAGCACGTCGGCTACCTGCAGGAGGTGATCCTCGAGCGCAACAAGGCCGACCGCAACCTCAGGCTGCTGGAGCTGGAGCGCCAGGAAGGAAGGGACGACGCCTTCCTCCACTTCAACCTCGGCACCACCTACGCCGCCCGCGACGACCTGGAGAAGGCCCTCCACCACCTCGCCCGCGCCTGGGAGCTGCTTCAGCAGGCGCCGGAGGGTTACAGCTACCCGTTTGCGCCGGCGCTCGCCAGCTGGTACGTCCTCCTCCTGATCAGGGCCGGCAGGCCACGGGAGGCGGTCCGTCAAGCCGAAGCGGCGCTCCTGCGCTTCCCCGATCACGCCGAGCTGCTGCTGCGGCTTGCCCGCGCCAGGGCCGAGCTGGGCGAACGGGAGGCGGCCCTTGCAGCCGCCAAACGGTGCCTTGCGCTCAGCGACCAGGAACGGCAGTTCTCGATCTCCGCCGGGGCAAGCGGCTTCCTCGCCCGCACCCTGATCGGCGTCCTTGCCCTGGAAGCCGGCGAGGCGCAGGAGGCGGCCCTCGCGCTGGCTGGCGCGCTGCGGGAAAACCCCCGCTACAGCGAAGCGGTCGCCCCCTTCCTCCGCGCCCAGCGGGCGCTTGGCCGGGACGGCGCAGGAGCGCTCCAGGCGCTGATCGAGACGATCGGCGAGCCCTCTCCGCCGGCCAGGTTCATGGCGGCATGCGCCCTTGCCGAATTCGGCGAGCGGGAGCTTGCCGAAGAGCAGTACCGGCTTGTCCTGGAGGCAGAACCGGAGGCCCACGAGGCGGCCCTCGCCCTTGCCGAGCTGCGGCTTGCCGCCGGCCGCCTGCCGGAGGCGCTTGCGGCGACGCGGGCCGCCGGGCAGCGGCCGGCCGCCCTGCGGCTGAAGCTGTTGATCGAACTGCTTGCTGGAGGCGAGGGCGGGGAGGTGGAGGGACTTGAGGAGGAGGAGCGGCTCGTCTGGCAGCGGGCCTTTGCAGCCGACGGGAAGCCGACCCTCCAGGAGCGGTGCGCGGCGCCCCTCCTTGCCCTCCTGAAGCGGCTGCTCGAGCTGCGCAGCTTCCAGACCTTCGAGCGGCTCCTGCCGGCGCTTGCCGAGGCGATCCCCCAGAAGCGGGAGCGAGGGAGCGCCCTCGCCGAGCTCTACCTGCAGACCGGCTACCACCGCTCGGCGGCGCGGGAGTGGCTGGCGCTCTGCGCCGAGCGACCGGATTCCCCCGCCCTCGCCGGTTTGGCGCTTGTCGCGCTGCGCACCGGCTACAGCGACCAGGCGCGGGAGCTTGCCCGCCAGGCGCTTGCCCGCGACCCCGGCTGCAAGCGGGCGCAGGCCGTCCTGGACGAGCTGAACCGCCGCTAAAGGTTCTCCGTCGCCAGCCGATTAACGGCGGCTAGGCAAGCCGATGAACACCGAGATCCCACCCACAGAGGCAACGGCAGCGGTTGCGCAGACCACCCAGGTGGACCGGGTGCGCCGCTCGGCGGCCGCCCAACCGCTCAGCGAGCCGGCCGTGGTCGTCGACACCGTTTCAGCGCAGCCGCCGCCGGAGCTGCTCACCGAGATCGAAGGGGCGGCCAGGCTCCTCGACGCCCTGGAAAGCCGGGGGATAACCGTCTCCTTCGGCGCCGGCCAGGCCGTGCTCACCGCCGCCGACGGCTCGACGCGGCGGCTCTCGCTGGCCGAGGCGGTGCGGCTGGCAGCTGGCGAGCTGCAGCTGGAGGGAAGGTGAGCCTCGAACCGCCGATCAAGTTCGAAGGGGTCGGCTCCGGCCTGCACACCCAGGAAATCATCAACGCCCTGATCGCCTCCGAACGGCAGCCGATCCGCCGCCTTGAAGCGCAGCGGACCGTCCTGGAAGCCCAGGAGCAGGCGATCTCCACGCTGCGCTCCGACCTCCAGTCGCTTTCCCTGGCAGCACAGGAACTGGGCTCGCCCCTCCTTTTCCAGGCAACCCAGACCGTCGGCTCAAGCGATCCCTCGGTGGTGGCCGCCACCCTTTCCGGGACGGCGCCGCCCGGCGCCTACACCGTCGTCGTCAGCCAGCTGGCAACGGCCGCCCAGCGGTCCTTCACCTTCACCAGCCCCACCGCCGAACAGACGATCACGATCGAAGGCCGCTCGCTGACCGTCCACGCCGGCGAGACGGTGGGCGAACTGGCGGCGGCGATCAACGGCGACCAGGAACTGAAGCTGGTTGCAGCCACGACAACCAGCGGCACGCTTGTCCTCTCCGAGCGGGAAACGGGGCTGCAGACCGGCAGCTACATCTCGGTCTCGGGAGGGACGGTGCTGAGCGAAGTCGCCGGCTCCGCCTACGCCGGCTCAAACGCCACCTTCACCGTCAACGGCAGGGAATACACCTCCCGGACCAACACGACAACGGAAGGGATCCCGGGGGTCACGCTCACCCTCGCCGGCCTCACCGGGACAAGCGGCGTGACGGTCACCGTCTCCGAACCGCAAACCGACGCCAAGCCGATCGTTGAAGCGGTGAAGTCGTTCATCTCCGCCTACAACACCGCCCTGCAGACGATCGACGCCGAACTGAGCACCAAGCCGAAGCCCAGCCTCCTCGCCGAGGCCGAATACCGGAAGGGGACCTTGTTCGGCGACGCCGAACTGCTTGGCATGGAAGCCTCGCTGCGTCAGCAGATCTACACCCCCCGGCCGGGGCTGCCGGAAGGCCTTTCCAACCTCACCGAGATCGGGGTCTCAGACGGCCAGCCAAGCGGCTCGGCGCCCCCCTCGCAGAGCGCGATCGAAGGGAGGCTCACCCTTGAAGAAGGCAAGCTGCTGGAAGCGGTCCGGACCAACCCCGAAGGGGTGAGGAAGCTGCTGGAAGGCTTCGCCCACGAATTCACCTCGCTGCTGGAAGGGTACGTTGGCGCAAACGGCACGCTCTCGGCCCGGCTTGGCGGCGACGAAGCTGGGGTGCGCAGCCTCCAGGGGGCGATCGCCAACCTTCAGGAATCGCTCCAACTCCGCCAGCGGCAGCTGGAAGCAAGCTTCCTGGCGATGGAAACAACGGTCGGCCGCCTGAAGAGCCAGGACGCCTACATCACCGCCCAGCTGGCGAAGCTGGGCGGCGGCGTGCTCTTCTGAGCGCCCGTTTCGCCGCTCACGGTCCGCTCCCTTAAAGGCGGCGGCCGCCATCCGATCACCTGAGCGATGGGCACAGACCTCGCCAACCCCGCCGCCTACGGCAGGCAGCTGAAGGAAAACGCGATCCTCTCGGCAACGCCCGAGCAGCTGATCGTCCACCTCTACGACGGCGCCCTGCGGGCGCTGCGCGCCGCCGCAGCCGCCCTCAAGGAGGGTCGGATCGAGCCGGCACACCACGCGCTGCGCCGCGCCGAACGGGTGATCCGCTACCTCGACTCGATCGTCAACGATCAGGCAAGCCCCGAGCTGGCCAGGCACCTCCACGGCCTCTACGCCTTCTCGCTGCGCCACCTCAACGAGGCGCGCCTCGTGGCCGACCCGGAGAAGGTCCAGGCCGTCGCGAGGGTGCTGGGCGAGCTGCGGGAGGCCTGGAGCCAGGTCGCGGGAAGGTGAGCGACGGCCAGCCCCTCGACCGCTACCGCCAGCTGGTAGCCCTCTTGGAGGACCAGCTGGCCCTTGCCGAAGCCGGCAACCTCGCCGCGCTGGCCGCCCTTGAGGCGACCTGGCAGCGGCTTGCGAAAGCCCTCCCGGAGGACCCTCCGCCGGAGGCCGAGGCGCTGCTGCGCCGCGCCGCCGCCCTGCTCACCGAGACCGGCAAGCGGCTCGGCGAGCTGCAGCGGCGGCTGGAAGGGGAGGTCCGCCAGAGCCGCACCAGGCGGCTTGTCAACGGCCTCTACCGGCGGGTCGAGCAGACCCGCGGACGGCGGGTTGATCGCCGCGCCTGAGCGCTCAAGATCGGCGGGAAGCGGTCGATCACCGGCGTGAAGCCGGATGCCCACCCTCGATTCGATTCAGGCAGTCCTCGAGAGCGCGCTGCGCGGCGCCTGGACCCGGCAGACCGCCCTTACCCAGAACCTCGCCAACTCCGAAACCCCCGGCTACCAGCCGCTCCAGCTGAACTTCCAGGCGCAGCTGCGCGAAGCGCTTGAAGGCGGCGCCCCCCCGGAAGCGATCAGCTACGCACCGGAAGTTGAACCGGCCCAGGCAACCCCCAACGGCAACGGGGTGAGCATGGAGCGGGAAGCCGCCCAGCTCGCTGAAAACGGCCTCACCTACGAGGCGCTGAGCGGCCTGCTTGGCGCCCACGACGAAACGATCCGCGCAGCGATCGGGAGCTGACGATGGGTCTCTTCCAGGCAATTGAAATCGCCGCCAGCGGCCTCACCGCCGAACGGCTGCGGATGGACGTCACGGCCGAGAACCTTGCGAACGCCCAGACCACCCGCACCCCCGCCGGCGGTCCCTACCGCCGCCAGGAAGTGATCCTTGCCGCCCAGCCGGCGACGATCCTCTCCGGCGGCTTCGCGGGGGCGCTTGCCGCCGCCGAAGCCCGGGAAGGGGAACCGGCGGCAAGCGCCGCCCAAGCCCAGGAAGCGGAACCGGGCGCGCCAACCGGTCTGGCCGGCGGCGGCGTTGCCGTTGCCGGGATCGTCGAAAGCCCAACCCCCGACCAGCTTGTCTACGACCCGGCCAACCCCGAAGCGAACGCGCAAGGGTACGTCCGCCTGCCAAACGTCAACCCGGTGACCGAAATGACCAACCTGATCGCCGAGTCCCGCGCCTACGAGGCCGACGTGACCGCGATCCAGACGGCCAAGGACATGTTCAACGCAACCCTCTCCCTGCTGAAATGACGATCCCCCCGCTGCCGCCAATCGAAGGGCCGCTTTCGCCGCTGACCGCCTCCGGCGGCGAAGGGGCAACCGCCCCTGCCGGCGGCGAAGGGTCCTTTGGCGCCGTTTTGAAAAACGCCCTCAACCAGCTGGAAAGCGGACAGCGCTCGGCGGCGGCCGCCTCCGTTGAAGTGGCCACCGGCACGACGGCAAACCCCGAGCAGGCGATCGTTGAAGTGCAAAACGGCCTGCTCGAGATGGAGCTTGCCTCGGCGCTTCGCAACAAGGCGACGGAAGCGATCAACCAGCTGATGCAGACGCAGGTCTAGGCGATGGGCGCGCTCGGTCAAACCCTTTCCAGGCTCTCGGTGCGGGGGTGGCTCTTCCTGGTCGGAGGGACCGTTGCCACGATCCTGATCCTCTACCTGCTGATCCAGCTCCTCTCCGCCCCCTCCTACACCACCCTCCTCACCGGCCTGGAACCGGCGCAGACGGCGAAGATGACCCAGGCCCTCGACCAGAAGGGGATCAGCTACCAGCTTCAGAACAACGGCACCGCCCTGGCCGTCCCCTCCGGCGAGACCGCCCAGGCGCGGCTTGCCCTTGCCTCGGCCGGCCTCCTGGAAGGAAACCAGCAGGGGTTCAACCTCTTCAACAAGTCAAGCATCGGCGAAACCCCCTTCCAGCAGCAGGTCAACTACCAGCGGGCGCTCCAGGGCCAGCTCCAGCAGACGATCGACCAGATCCAGGGGATCAGCGGCGCCCAGGTCGAGCTTGTCCTCCCCAACACCCAGAACCAGCTGTTCGCCGAAAACCAGGTGCCGCCCTCGGCATCGGTGCTGATCTCCGGCTCGGCGGCGCTTGAACCGGCCACCGTCCGCGGGATCGCCCATCTGGTGGCCGCCGCGGTCCCCGGGCTGAAGGTCTCCAACGTGACGATCACCGGCCCCGACGGGCAGCTGCTGTGGCCGTCCCCGGAAAGCGGCGAAGGCGGCGAACCGGCCTCCCAGCTTGCCGCCGAGCAGCGCTACGACCAACAGATGGACTCGGCGCTGGACGCGATGCTCGCCCAGACGCTTGGCCCCGGCAAGGCCGAGGCCCAGGTTTACGCCACCCTCAACGTCAACAAGACCACCCAGGAACAGCTCACCTACGGCAAGGCCGGCGTCCCGCTGCAGGAAACGAAGAGCAACGAGACCCTCCAGGGGACAAGCGGCGCCGCGGGCGCAGCCGGCGCCGCGGCGATCCCCGGCTACGCCCAGACCGGCAACGGCCAGTCCAACTACAAGCGGGAATCCTCCTCGGCGACCCTTGGGGTGAGCAAGACGATCACCCACACCACGATCGCCCCCGGCGAAGTGGTCCGGGAGCACGTTGCCGTGCTGCTCGACCGCTCCGTTCCCGCAAGCGCCGTCCCGGCGATCAGGGAAGCGGTGGCAAACGCCGCCGGGATCGAACCGAGGCGGGGCGACACCCTCTACATCGGCCAGACCGCCTTCTCGAAGACCGCCACCTCCCCGTCGGGCAGCTCGCTCCCCCTCCTCTCCTACGCCAAGGACCTCCTCGCCTTGATCGCGGCCGGGGTCTTCCTGTTCTTCACAAGCAGGTTCCTCCGCCGCAAGCAGAGCGAACCGATTCCCACCGAGGCCCCGTGGCTGCGCCACCTCGAGGGGCCGGTGCCGCTGGCCGAGCTGGAAAGGCAGGTGGGCGGCGAGCCGTCCCCCGCCCCCGCCCCGGGCGGCGCCTCCCAGGCAAGCAGCCGCCAGCGGATCGAGGAACTGGCCGCCCAGAACCCCGAGCAGCTGGCAAGCCAGCTGCGCGCCTGGATGCACGAGGAGGGGTAGCCCCAGGTGGAGCTGCCGGCCCACGTCGAGCAACCGCTGACCGGCAGGCGGAAGGCGGCGATCGTGCTGGCCGCCCTCGGCCCCGAGCTGGCGGCCGGTGTGATCGCCCACCTCCGGGAGGAGGAGGTGGAAGCGCTCTCCGCCGAGCTGCTCGGCCTGGAAGCGGTCGCCCAGCGGACGGCCGAGGCGATCATGGAGGAGCTCGCCCAGGCCGCCGGCGAAGGGGCGCTTTCGGCCGGCGCCGACCTCGCCCAGCTGCTGCTTGCCAAGGCGCTTGGCGAGACGAGGGCAACCGAGCTGCTGGAGCGGGTCACCCAGTCCCAAGAGCAACGGCCGTTCGAGCAGCTTCGCCACACCCCCCCGGAGCGGGTTGCCGCCTTCCTCCAAAACGAGTCGCCGCAGACGATCGCCCTCGTCCTCGCCAACCTCGACCCGGGCCACGCCGCCCAGGCGCTGGCCCGCCTGCCCGAGCAGCTCCGCCCCGACGTGGCGCTGCGGATCGCCAGGATGGGCGAGGTGGCGCCGGAGGTGGTCAAGCAGGTGGAGGAGCTTGCCAGGCAGCGGCTGACCGCCGCCAACCAGCAGGAAGGGTTTGCCTCGGCGGATGGCGTGCGCACGCTCGCGGAGATCCTCGGCCACAGCGACCGCGCCGTCGAGCGGGCCGTCCTCGACTACCTGAAGAGCTCCGACGAGGACCTGGCCGAGGACGTCCGCTCCCGGCTGTTCGTCTTCGAGGACCTGGTCAAGCTCGAAGACCGGGCGCTCCAGCAGGTGTTGCGGGAGGCCGATCAGAAGGACCTCGTGCTGGCCGTGAAGGGGGCTCCGGAGGAGGTCAGGGAGCGGATCTTCGCGAACATGTCGGAACGGGGGGCGGAAATGCTCAAGGAAGAACTGGAAGTCCTGCCGCCGCAGCGCAAGAGCGAGATCGACGCCGCCCAAAGCCGGATCGTCGCGGTGGTCCGCAGGCTGGAGGAGGCGGGGGCGATCATCGTCCCAAGGCCGGAGGACGGCGTCGAGGCAACGGTCGGCTAAAGCGGTGTCAACCTCCCCCCTCCCCTACCGGCTCGCCCCCCTTTCGCCGACCGCCGCCGTCGTCGCCGACGATCCGCAGCGGATCGTCGAGCGCGCCCGGGAGGAGGCGGAGCGGCTGCGACGCGAGGCCCAGCGGGAGGGAAGGGAGGCCGGCTACCGGGAGGGGATCGAGGCGGGCCGCGCCGACCTGATGCGCGCTGCAAACGCCCTCCAGCAGGCCTTGACGGCCGTGGAGAAGCTGCGGGAGGAGCGGGAAGAGGAGCTGGTCGGGGAAGCGGCCGAGCTGGCCCTGCTGATCGCCGAGAAGGTGGTGGCCGGCGCCCTTGCGATCCAGCCGCGGCGGATCGTCGACGTCGTCCGCGGCGCGCTGCGCCAGACGGAACAGCGGCGGGGAGTTCAGATCCTCCTTCACCCCGACGACCTGCCGCTGGTCGAGGCCGCCCTTGCCGACCTGAAGCGGGAAGTGGGCGGTCTTGAGCAGGTCGAGCTCCAGGGCGATCGCCGCCTGGAGCGGGGGGGCGTGGTCGTCCGCACCGGCGAGGGCGACCTCGAGGCGACGGTCGCCTCCCAGCTGCAGCGCGCCCGGGAGCTGGTTGAAGCGGAGCTTGCCGGCTAACGGCGATGGGCGCTCTTGCGGCAGCGATCGGGGCGATCCGGGGCGCCTCCCTCGCCAGGCAACACGGCCGGGTGACCGACATCATCGGCCTGATCATCGAGGCAAGCGGCCTGCGCGCCCAGGTCGGGGAGGTCTGCCTGATCGACGCCGGCCGCCGCAAGCCGCCGACGCCCGCCGAGGTCGTCGGCTTCCGGCGGGGCAGGACGTTGTTGATGCCCCTCGGCGAACTGGAGGGGATCGGTCCGGGCCGGCGGGTGACCTCGACCGGCGCCCCCTTTGCGATCCCGGTCGGCCAGGTGCTGCTTGGCCGGGTCCTCGACGGCCTGGGCAGGCCGCTTGACGGCAAAGGCCCCCTTCCGGCCGCCGGGGTGGAGCGGCGCTCCACCCAGGCTCCCCCTCCGGAGCCGCTTTGTCGGGCGCCGATCAAGGAGCGGGTTGGCTTGGGGGTGCGGGCCCTGGACGGGCTGATCCCCTGCGGTCGCGGCCAGCGGTTGGGGATCTTCGCCGGCTCCGGCGTCGGGAAGTCCTCTCTGCTGGGGATGATCGCCCGCTCCTCGACGGCCACCGTGAACGTGATCGCGCTGGTCGGCGAGCGGGGCCGGGAGGTCGGCGAGTTCCTCGAGCGGGACCTCCGGGAGGGCCTCGCCCGCTCCGTCGTCGTCGTCGCCACCTCCGACCAGCCGGCGCTGGTCCGGATCAAGGCCGCCTTCACGGCCACGGCAATCGCCGAGCACTTTCGGGACCTTGGCCTTGACGTGCTGTTGATGATGGACTCCCTCACCCGGTTTGCGATGGCCCAACGGGAGGTGGGGCTGGCGATCGGCGAGCCGCCGGCCACCCGCGGCTACACGCCAAGCGTCTTCGCGCTGCTGCCCAAGCTGCTGGAGCGGGCGGGGAACAACGCCGTCGGCTCGATCACGGGGCTGTACACCGTCCTGGTCGACGGCGACGACATGAACGAGCCGATCGCCGACGCCGCCCGGGCGATCCTCGACGGCCACGTCGTGCTCAGCCGCGACCTCGCCCACGCCGGCCACTACCCGGCGATCGATGTCCTGCAAAGCGTCTCCCGACTTGCCACCGGGTTGGTCGACGGCGAGCTTGCGGCGGCGGCGCGAACGGTGCGGGCGGCGCTGGCGAAGCTGCGGGAGAAGGAGGACCTGCTGGCGATCGGCGCCTACCGCGCCGGCAGCGATCCGCTGCTTGACGCCGCGCTGGCCAACCGGGAGGCGATCGAGCGCTACCTCCGCCAGCCGGTTGGCGAAGCAAGCACGATCGAGCAGGCCGACGCCGGCCTGCTTGCGCTCGCCCGCGCCCTCCAGGAGGCCCAACGGGAAGGCAGGGACCACGGCGAAGAGGAGCGGGGCGAGGAGGAGCAGCCGCTCCCCTCCCTGCCGACGCTCTCCTACTAGCTCAAGGTTGGGATCGCCAACCGATTAACGGGTCGTGGCACCCCGCCGGTTCCAGTTCAAGCTCGAACGGCTGCGCAAGCTGAGGGAGCAGCGGAAGCTTGCGGCGGCGGCGGAGCTGGCGGCAGCGCTTGCCCAGGAGGAGCGTCGGGAAGCGCTTTTGGCCGACGCCGACCAGCGGCTGACCGGCGCCGCCGACCTGACGCGCGCCCTGCTTGCCGGCGGTCCCGTCGACGGGCTCCAGCTGGCGGCCGCCGACCTCTACCGCCAGCGGGTCGAACGGGAACGGGCGGCCAGGGAGGCCGACCTCGCCGCCGCCCATGCCCAGGCGGAGCAGCGCCGCCGGCTGCTTGCCCGCTCCGCCCAGGAGCACGAGATGCTTGAGCGGCTGCGCGCCCGCCGCCTCTCCGCCTACCGGCGCGAGGCGGGACGGGCGGAAACGGCCTTCCTCGACGAGCTTGGCAGAGGCGGCCGGAAGGGCGGATGAGCGGCGAACTGCTTGCGGGGATCGGCGCGGCCGGCCGCAGGGAGCTTGAGGTGGAGGCGATCGGCCAGCTTGCCGCCCGCGCAGCCACCGTCCACACCGTCGCCGAAGCAAGGGCGTTCGCGCGCGAGCTTGAACGGGCCCAGGCGGGCGAACTGCCGCCCCCAATGCCGCCTGCAGCGCCCCCGTCCAACTTGGCGGCGGCCGGTGCGCCCGCCTCCGGCGGCGGCTGGCGGCGGGCCGGCCGCTTCGAACCGGCCGGCGCTGAAGCGGAACCGCAACCGACGCAGGCAACCACCGGCGGGCTGGCGGCGCCGGCGGCCTTGGGGACCGCCACGGCCGGCCTCAACCAGCAGCGGATCGAGGAGGTGGGCGCCGCCCCCTACGCCTCGCCGATCGTGGAGGCGGCCAACCGCTACGGCATCGAACCGGCGCTGCTGTTCGGCCTGGTCCAGCAGGAGTCGGGCTTCAACCCAAACGCCCAGAGCCCGGCCGGAGCGGTTGGCCTCACCCAGCTGATGCCCGGCACCGCGGCAGCGCTGGGGGTCTCAAACCCGCTTGATCCCCGCGAAGCGCTGGAAGGCGGCGCCCGCTACCTCGCCCAGCTGCTGCGCGAATTCAACGGCAACGTCGAACTGGCGCTGGCCGCCTACAACGCCGGCCCGGGCGCCGTCCGGGCGGCCGGCGGGATCCCGCCGATCCCGGAAACCCAGACCTACGTTGCCGACGTCCTGGCAAACGCCGCCGCCTTCCGCGGCTGAGGCAAGCCGACTGCAGAGCGGCGGCCCCCTGCCGATTACAGAGGCGTGACAACCACGGCAACACCCCAAGCCGCGGCGCCGGTGAAGGGAAGCCCGACAGCCGGGGCCGTGCCGCGGGGGGGACCACCCCCCGGAGCGGAAGGCCCCTTTGTCGGGGTCCTTGCTGAAGCGGTGGCCCGGACCGCTCCGTCGGAAGGCCACGAGAGCAAAGGGGGGGACAGGACCAAGGGCCGGGCAGCAGGCGACCCGAAGGCCACCGTCCCGCCTCCGCTGCCGGCCGCCTTGCCGCAACAGGATGGGACGCACACCGGCAAACCGAGCCAGGCGCAGGCGCTGGACCCTACGATCACCGCTCAGCAGCCGGCCGCCCAACCGGCAGGGGGTGTGGCGGCGGCCGCTAGCCCCGGCGGGCTAGCGGCCGAAGCCGCCCAGCCGACCGGGATCGCCAGCCAATCCCGGGAGCCGACAAGCCCAACGATCGCCACCGATCCGCAGCCGGCTTCCGGGAGCGAGGCGGAGGACCAGGCCGCCTCAAAGCCGGACGGGGCGACCGCAGCAGGGGAGCCCCTGCTGTCGGCTGAGCCAGCGCAGAGGTTTGCCTCCCCAGCCCCCTCGCCGCGCCAAGCCCCGCTTGCGAACGCTCAGGCGCAAGGCGGCGCTCCCGCCGCGCCGCCAACCGCTCCGGCCCCAACGCCTCCGGGGCAGCCGCAGGCACGGTCCAGGGGGGAAGCGACGCCAACCGATCCCGCCCAGACCGAGGGGCAAACCGCTCAGCCCGCTCCCGCTGCCCGCCTCCAGCAGGATCCAGCCAACCGGACGACCGCTTCGCCGGCAACACCTGCAGAGCTTCCCGGTCGGGCACCGGCAAGGCCAACCGGCCGACCGGCGGAAGGAAAGACCCCGCCAACCTCCACTGAGAACTACCTCCAGCAGAAGCCGGCTCAGCAAACGACCGCAGACCCCGCGTTCGCCTCCTCTGCGCCCGAAACGCCTGGCGCCCAGGCAGAGGGCAAGCCGACCGCCCCGCCGGCGGAGGAACAGAGCTCGCCGACCGCCCGCCAGGGCGGCTTCCCGCCCAAGCCGACCGAGGGGACGGCGGCAAGCCCCTCGGCGGTCCCGGCGGCAGCTGAACCGCTTGGCGGTCGGGTGGGCGCAAAGGAGGGTCGGGCAGGCGCCCAGCAGAGCTCCCAACCGGCCCGTTCAAGCCCCATCGTCTCGCCGCAGGCAACGGGTGCGGCAGGTTCAACGACAAGCCGCTTGCCCCAGCGGCCCCGCGACGGCGAAGCCAGCCCACAACCAGCGCGGGGCGAAGCGCAGCCGGAAAAGGTCGAACCGCCAGCCGGCCGGCCGGCGGTTGGCCGACCATCGACGGAGCTGTCTGCGGCGCAGCGGCTTGGGCAGAGCGGCCACGAACGGGCAGAGGGCGGCAGCCAAGCGGCCGAGCCGCCTGCCGGCGAAGCTCAGGCCGCGGCCAACGGCCTGGGCGCGGCGCGGCCCAGCCCCGCCCGCCTCGACCCCACCTTCCCCGCGTTGCGCAGCTCGCTGCTTGAAAACCTCCCCACGCTGCGGGCGCTGATGGCCGTCGCGATCCGGGCCGGAAGCGCGGCGGCGCGGATCTCCCTCTCCCCTCCCTCCCTTGGCGCGCTGCGGATCACGGTCACCCAGAGCGCCGCCGGGCTGACCGCCCACCTGCTTGCGGAAAGCCCGCAGACGGTCCGCCTTCTCCAGGCAAGCCAAGCCCAGCTGCGCGCCACCCTCGAGGAGCTTGGCCTCCCGCTCCTCTCCCTTGAGATCGGCGCAAAGCAGGGCGATGCCGGCGGAGGGGACCGGCCGGCCCCCCGCCAGGCCCGACCCGGCGGCGGCGGGGAGGTCGGGCGGGAGGAGCGGCCAACGACCTACGCCCCCAGAGGGCTGACGATCGACCTACTCGTCTGAAAGGAGCAAACGATGATCGAACAGGTAAGCGAACGATCGACCGGCGCAACGCAGCCGGCCCAGGTGACCAACCCAAACGGGACGCTCAACCAGGAGACCTTCCTCCAGGTGCTGGTCGCCCAGCTGAAGGCGCAAAACCCGCTTGCCCCGGCGAGCTCAAGCGAATACCTCGGCGAGCTGATCTCGCTGACCGAGCTTGAGCAGATCACCGACCTGGCCAACGCCGGCCAGCTTTCCGGGGCAACCGGCCTGCTGGGTCACACCGTCACCTACAACGACGGCAAGGAAAGCGTGCGGGGCACCGTTGAAAAGGTGGAGATGGGCAGCTCCGGCGTGACGCTGACGGTCTCAGGGCGCAGCGGTGTCCCGGAGAACGAGCTGACGGAAATCTCCTGAAGATGTCGGACCATCCGCTGATCAGAGCGACAACCGACCGGCTGGCGCCGACGCAGCTGCAGCCTCAGGCAAGGCCGGCCAAGGCCGACGGGGCCGGCTCCTTTGCAGCCGAGCTTGCCGCGGCAGCCGGCGGCCTGCGCTTCTCAAAGCACGCGGTGGCAAGGCTTGAGCGGCGCGGCATCCCGCTCGACCAGGCCACCGTCGGACGGCTGCAGCGGGGCGTGGAGGCCGCGGCGGCAAAAGGCGCCCGTCAGTCGGTTGTGCTGGTGGATGGGACGGTCTTCGTCGTCTCCGTCGAGGCCCGCACGGTGCTCACCGCCGTGCCGCGCAAAGCGGAGACGCAGGTGTTCACCAACGTCGACAGCGCGGTGCTGGCATGAGCGTGCGGATCTGCAACCCGAGTAAACCCAGGGCGTGGGCCGTGAAGGGCTGCGCCCGCGAGGCGGCCGGACCTCTTCGAGGGGGCCGCGAAAGGAGTAGGAAGCAAAGATGATGAGTGGGATGTACGCCGCGATCAGCGGTCTGGAAGCAAACCAGACGATGCTGAACGTGACGGCAAACAACCTCGCTAACGTGAACACGGTCGGCTACAAGGCCGCCTCGGCCGAGTTCGCCGATTCGCTCACCCAGGTCCTGCGCGGGGCCTCGGGCGCGGGGGCCGGCACCGGCGGCACCAACACCGTCCAGGTCGGCCTTGGCGTCCAGGTTCAGGCGACCGTCAACGAAATGGGCGAGGGCGCCTTCGAGAACACCAGCAACCCGCTGGACATCGCGATCGAGGGGCCCGGTTTCCTGCGGGTTGGCATCGGCACCCCGCCGGCCACCGCCCCCTACACGGCAAACCTGCCGAAGAACATCGTCTACACCCGCGCCGGCGACCTGACGACCAACGCCAACGGGTTCCTCACCACCCAGTCCGGCTACTACGTGATCGGCTACACCGCCGTCGCCACCACAACGGAAGGCAACACCACCTACTCGCCGGGGACGGAACAAACCTACATCCGGATCCCCCCCGGCTCCTCCGACGTCTCGATCGGCCCAAACGGGGCGGTCAACTACGTGGACGAGAACCCGGAATCCCCAACCTACGGCAAGCAGGTGACGGCCGGGTTCATCACGCTCGCCCAGTTCCCCAACGAAGCCGGCCTTGAACGGCTCGGCAACTCCCTTTGGGGGGAAGCGGCCAACTCCGGCAAGCCGATCATCGGGGTGCCGGGCTCCCGCGGCTTTGGCGCGACGATCGGCGGCGAGCTGGAGGCCTCGAACGTCAACCTCGCCGGGGAAATGGCGGCGATGATCACCGCCGAGCGCGGCTATCAGGCCAACTCGCGGGTGATCACCACGGCCGATGAAATGCTCCAGGCGGCGGTGACGATGGTCCAGTAGCGGCCTGTGGCGGGGGCCGCGGAGGCGGCCCCCGCCCCCCGCAAGGAGGCGCTCCGATGATCACCCTGCACAGGCTGGGCAGCGCGGAAGAGCCGGTTGCAATCAACCCCGACCTGATCCTCTCGGTCGAGGCCAAGCCGGACACCGTGATCACCCTTGCCAACAGCGTCAAGCTGGTGGTCAGGGAGGACCCGGAGGAGATCGCCCTGGCGATCCGCAACTGGCGTGCCTCGGTGCTGCGGCTTGCCCTCGCCAAGGAACTGCCCGGCTAGCGGCCGCTGAAGGTTTCGGACCGCCGGTCGATCAACGGGGGTGATGAAAGCCGCAAGCGCGATCGGCATCGCCGGTGCCTGCTTTGCGCTGCTTTTGGCAGCGATGATGGAGGGCACCAGCCCCACCGCCTTCCTCGACATCCCCGCCCTGCTGATCATCCTCGGCGGGACCGGCGGGGCCACCCTTGCCTCGGTGGGGATGGAGTCGATGAAGCGGATCCCGGCCCTCTACAAGATGGCCTTCAACGCCCAGCCGCTGGACATGCGCGGCCGCCTCGAGCTCCTTGTCGAACTGGCCGACCAGGCGCGCCGGGAGGGGCTGCTTGCGCTCGACCACCGCCTTCACGAAATCGAGGACACCTTCACCCGCAACGCCCTTCAGCTGGTGATCGATGGAACCGATCCGGAGATGGTCCACGCGATCCTTGAAGCCGAGATCGAGGGGATGGCAAGCCGTCACGAGGAGGCGGCAAAGCCGTTTGAGAAGGCCGGCGGCTTTGCGCCGACGATGGGGATCCTCGGCACGGTGATGGGCCTCGTTCACGTCCTCCAGAACCTCTCCAGCCCGGCCACCCTCGGTCCGGCGATCTCCTCCGCCTTCCTTGCCACCCTGATGGGCGTCGGCTCGGCAAACGTGATCTTCCTGCCGGTCGCCAACCGGCTGAAGGGGATCTCCGCGGAAGAGGTCTCCCTGCGGATGATGACCCTTGAGGGGATCCTCTCGATCCAGTCCGGCGACAACCCGCGGCTGGTCGCCGAAAAGCTGCGCTCCTACCTGCCGCCGGTCGAGCGGGACGAGGTCCGCACCTCCAGGGCGAAGGCCAGGACCGCGCCTGACCTGCAACCGGAGGCGGTGTGATGGCCCGTGGACGGCTCCGTCGTGCCCAGGAGCACGAAAACCAGGAGCGGTGGCTGCTCACCTACTCCGACATGATCACCCTGCTGATGGCGCTGTTCATGGTGCTCTTCTCGATCTCCTCGGTGAACATCTCGAAGTTTCGGACCCTGCAGAAGGCGCTGCACGAAGCCTTTTCCGGCCAGATCCTCCCCGGCGGCAAGCAGCTTCAGCAGACCGGCCTCTCCTCCGCGCCCAAGCGGACGCCGGAACAGAGCGCCGCGACGACGATCGTCCCCTTCTCCGTTGAAGCACCTCTGGAAAAGGTGAGCGAAAGCCGTCAGGCCTCCGCCAGCGGCGCAACCGAAGAACAGCTCAACTTCGAACGGATCGCCAGGGAAGTGAACGCCTACATCGTCGCCCACCACCTCCAGTCCCAGGCGGCGGTGACGATCGACCGCAGGGGCCTGGTGATCACGCTGCTCACCGACAAGCTGCTGTTCGCCTCCGGCTCGGCCGAACTGTCCCCTCCCGCCTACCCGCTCCTGGAACAGATCGCCCGCCTCCTCCAGCTTGAGTCAAGCCAGCCGATCGCCGTCCAGGGCAACACCGACAACGTGCCGATCGACACGGCTCAGTATCCAAGCAACTGGGAGCTCTCCACGGCCCGGGCAAGCCGGGTGGTCCGGTTCCTGATCGAAAAGGGCGTTGCCCCGAGCCGCCTCTCGGCGGTCGGCTTCGCTGAACAGCGGCCGGCTGCCAGCAACGCGACGCCGGCAGGCCGGCAGCGCAACCGCCGGGTGGAAATCCTCCTCGAACGCCGCCTCCAGCCGCCGCTGCCATGAGGAAGCTGCTCCAGGGAAAGCGGAAGTTGATGTTGGCCGGCGTCTTTGTGGTCGTGCTTGCCGGCGGCTACATGTTCAGCCACGGCCACCAGAAGGTGGTGCTGAAGGTTCACGGCACCCTCTACCAGCTGCCGAAAAGCTTCCTGATCAACCTGGCCGGGGGGCAGTACGCGAGGCTGAACGTCGCCCTCCTGCTCTCCCCCAAGCAGGTCCTGCCCGAAGCGGTCGACCCGACGACAAGCTCCTCGTCGGGCTCCGGCGAAGAAAAGGGGACGCTTCCCGAGGAACCGCTGGTGCGGGCGGTGATCACCAACGCCCTCACCGGCGCCCGCGCCGAAACGCTCCTTGAAGAACGGTCGCGCCAGCAGCTTGCGCAGCAGCTGCTCAAAGAGCTGAACGAACGGACCGATCTACGGGTTGAAGCCGTCCTTTTCCCGGACCTCACGGTGCAGTAAAGGAGCGAAAGATGGAAGAGCAGGTCAACTTGGAGCCGCTTTCCCAAGGCGGGGCCGAGCAGGCCCAGCAGCCGCTTGGCCTCGAGCAGCTCAGCCAGATCCCGGTCGAGCTGGCCGTCGAGCTCGGCCGCACCTACCTCACGCTCGGCGAGGCGCTTGCCCTTGACGTCGGCTCGATCGTCACGCTGGAGCGGACCGCGGGGGAGCCCGCCGACCTGCTTGTCAACGGCACGCCGATCGCCCGCGGCGAAGTGGTGGTGGTCGAGGAGCGGTTCGGCCTGCGGATCACCGAGGTCTTCGAGGCCGGCCGCGCCGAGCTCGACTCGCTCAAGGAAGAGGGCGAAGGGGAGCAGGAGCTTGCCGCATGAGCCAGGGCAGCGTGGCCGAGCAGCCCCGGCAGGCGAAAGCCGACGAGGAGAAGGTCAAGCCCCTTGACTTCTCCCAGCCGACCAAGTTCACCCCGGAGCTGCGCCGCCGGATCGCCCTTGTCCTCGCCCCCTTTTTGAAGTCGACGGCAATGCGGCTCTCCGGCGAGCTGAAGGCCGCCGTTGAACTGCACGTGGTGGAAAGCCACGAGCTCGCCTGGTCGGCGGCGCGCGCCACGATCGCCCCCAACCAGGCCCTTGCCGAGCTGGAGGTGAAGCCGATCGGCGGCCAGATGCTGCTTGCCGTCGAGCTGCCCTTCCTGCTGCGGGCGATCGAGTGCCTGCTCGGCGGGAGCGCCGCCAACGCGCCCAGCGAGCGGCGGCTCACCGAGATCGACCTCGCCCTGGTCGGCCGCGTCCTGGAGACGATCGTCGGCCAGCTTTCGGCCGCCTGGCGGGACCTCGGCGGCCTGGAGCTGGTCCTCGGCAATGTGGACGTCGAACAGGACCACGAGGCCGGGATCGAGGTCCAGCTTGCCGAACCGACCTACCTGATCACCCTCCAGTGCCTCCTCGCCGGGCTGCCAAGCCGGCTCGACATCCTGCTGCCCTGGCTGGCGATCGAGCCGGTGACCGCCACGATCCTTGAAGCCGGCAGCCGGCCGGCAAGCGCCGACCCCCGCACCCGGCTGGCGATCCGGGAGCGGCTTGCCGCCGTGCCGGTTCAGCTCCACGCCGAGGTCGGCAGCAGGGAACTGCCGCTTGCCCAGGTCTTTGCGCTGCGCAGCGGCGAGCTGTTGCCGCTGCGCAGAAAGGTCGAGCAGGGGGTGCGGCTTGCCGCCAACCGGCTGGTCCTCGGCTACGGCCGACCGGGCCGCTCCGGCGCCCGCAAGGCGATCCAGTTGACCACCCCGATCGCGCCGGTAAGCGGGCCCTCCCTGGAGCCGCCGCCAGAGCTGGGGGAGCGGGGCTGGGCGGGAAGGGGCGGGGCAAACCCCGCCGCCCTCGGCAAGCTGCGCGGCGCGACGGTGCGGGTCTGGGCCGAGCTTGGCCGCGCCACGCTGCCGCTGAAGACGGTGCTGCGGCTGCCGGTTGGCGCGGTGATCGAGCTGGAGGAGCTTGCCGATGAGCCGGTTGCCCTTTACGCCGGCGGCCTCTGCTTCGCCCACGGCGAGCTGATCGTGGATGGCGGCGAGGAATGGGCGGTGCGGCTGGTTGCGCCGGCTGGCCAACCGTCGGCCTAAAGGAAACCGGCCTGCCTCCGATCACCAAGGCGTCCCATCCATACACCTTCCCTCGATGCGCAGGTGTAAACCGTTCAGCCTGGCCCTCCTTTGGGCTGTCCTCTGCCAGCTTGCCCTTGCCGGCGGCGCTGAGGCCGCCCAGTCGCTGATCAAAAGCGACCCGCGGGAAAACCAGCCGCTCGATCTGGCGGCAAAGGGAGCAGGCCACGCAAACGGCGGCGGCGACCTGCTGCGCACGGTGGTTGGCCTGCTGATCGTGCTCGCCCTGATCTGGGCGCTTGCCTGGGTGCTGAAGCGGATCAAGCAGGGCGGGCCGGTGCGGGCCGGCGGCGGCATCGAGCCGCTTGCCAGCCTCTCGCTTGGCTCCGGCCGCTCCGTTCAGCTGCTCAAGGCCGGCAACGACTACCTGCTCGTCGGCGTCGGCGAGCACGCCGTCTACCCCCTCCACCGCTACACCGAGCAGGAGGCCCGGGCGGCCGGCCTCCTCTCCCTCTCCGCGGAGAACCCGCTCCTCTCCGAACCGGACCACCCCGCCTTTGGCGCCGCGCCGCAGGGGCTGGTTGAGCGGCTCCGTCGCTGGACGGTGCGCAGATGAGGATCGGCTCGGGAAGCGCCGTTCAGATCCTGCTCCTTGCCGGGGCGTTGGCGCTTGTCCCGGCGATCCTCTTCACCGTCACCGGCTTCACGCGGATCCTCGTGGTCCTTGGCTTCGTGCGCAGCGCGCTGGGCACCACCAGCGCGCCGCCCAACCAGGTGCTGGTTGGGATCGCCCTCTTTCTGACGGTCTTCGTGATGGGGCCGACGCTGAACGCGATCCGCAAGGAGGCGATCGAACCGCTTGCCCAGAACAGGATCACCGCCGGCGCAGCCCTTGAACGGGCGGAGCTGCCGCTGCGGGAATTCATGTTCAGGCAGACCCGCGCCGAAGACCTCCGGCTGTTCATCAACCTCGCCCACAAACAGACGCCGCTGCGCCGCTCCGAAGTGGCCACCGACGTGCTGATCCCCGCCTTCATCGTCTCCGAGCTGAAGACCGCCTTTGAGATCGGCCTCCTCCTCTTCCTGCCGTTTTTGATCATCGACCTCGTCGTCTCCTCGACGCTGATGAGCATGGGGATGATCATGCTCCCCCCCACCTTCATCTCGCTGCCGTTCAAGCTGCTGCTCTTCGTCCTGATCAACGGCTGGGACCTGGTGATCAAGGCCCTCGTCCAAAGCTTCCACTAGGGGTGGTTGGATGACAGAGGAAACGGCGCTGAACCTGGGACTGCAGGCGATCAAGGTGGCCGTCGAGGTGGGGGGGCCGCTGCTTCTGGCAAGCCTGCTGATCGGCCTGCTGGTCTCGATCTTCCAGGCCGCCACCCAGATCCAGGAGCAGATGCTCACCGTGATCCCGAAGCTGGTTGGGATCGTCGTGGTGATCCTCCTGCTCGGCCCGTGGATGCTCGGCCACCTCACCGCCTTCGCCTCCCAGCTCTACAACTCGATCCCCTCCCTGGTCGGCTGATGGCTGCCTTGATCGAAAGGTTCACGGGACGGGAGCTGATCGGCTTCCTGCTCGTGCTCGCCCGGATCACCCCCCTCTTCCTGCTTGCCCCGGTCTTCGCCAACCGCTCCCTGCCGGCGCGGGCCCGGGCCGTTGTCGCCGTCGGGCTGGCGCTCGGGGTGACCCCGATCGCCATGGCGGGTCAGCGGCTGCCAACGGCCCCCCTGCCGATCCTCGCCCTGACCGGCGAGGGACTGCTTGTCGGCGCCGCCTTTGCCTTTGCCTTTGCCGTCCTGTTCGGCGCCCTGGAAAGCGCCGGCAGCTTTCTCGACTTCTCCTCCGGCCTCTCCTACGGCAACCTGATCAACCCCGAGCTGGGGATCGAAGGATCGGTGTTCGCCGAGCTCTACACCGTGCTCGGCACCCTGATCTTCGTGGCGATCGGCGGGATCGAGTGGCTGGTCCGGGGGATCGCCAAAACCTTCTCGGTCGTCCCCCTCGACGGCTCGGTCCACCTCGGCTCGCTGGTGGGCGGCTGCGAGCAGCTGTTTGCGACGATCTTCACCTCCGCGGTGGAGGTGATCGCGCCGGTCCTGATCGCGATGGCGATCACCGACATCGCCTTCGGCGTGCTGGCGCGGGTGGTGCCGCAGATGAACGTGTTCGCGGTCGGCTTCCCGATCAAGCTGGTCGTCGCCGTCCTGGTCTTTGCAGCAACGCTGCCCTTCCTCGGCAACTGGCTGCTGGAAGGGGCAAGGGAAACCCTTGGCAGCGCCCTTTCCCTGATCTAGCGATGGCCCAGCACGGCGAACAGCGAACCGAGCAACCGACGCCGCGACGGCGGCAGGAGGCCCGCCGCCGGGGGCAGATCCCCCGCTCCCCCGACCTCTCCGGCGCGGCCGTGCTGCTGGCCGGCTTCGCGGCGCTGGCGGCCTTTGGCGGAACGATCCTCGCCGACCTGGCAAGCCTTGCGCAGAGCTCGATCGCCGCGATCGCCGCCGCCGGGGCCGGCGGCCCGGCCGGGATCCCCTCCTCGCTGAGCGGCCTGGCGGTCCACACGCTGGTTGCCGCCCTGCTGCCGGTGGTGGTGGCCACCGCGCTTGCCGGCCTGTTTGCGACGCTGCTGCAGCTTGGCGGCCGGCCGGCCTTCACCCCTCCCCGGTTCGAGCTGCGCCGCCTCTCCCCCGTCGCGGGGCTGCGCACGATCTTCTCGCTCAACGCCGCCTTTGAGGCGATCAAGGCCGTCGCCAAGACGGCGGCCGTCGGGGCGGTCGCCCTGCTGGCGATCCTCCCCTACCTCCACGGCCTGGCCGGGAAGGTTGGGATGCCCCCGCTTGCGATCGGCAGGACGCTCTCCCAGGGCGGCCTGGCGCTTGCCGAGAAGGCTGGCGCCGCCTACCTGCTGATCGGGTTCGCCGACTACCTGTGGCGGCGGCGGCGGATCGAGCGCTCGCTGCGGATGACCAGGCAGGAGGTCAAGGAGGAGCAGCGGCAGCACTCCCTGCCGGCCGAGGTGAAGCGGGCGCAGCGGCGTCGGGCGGCGGCGATCGCGCGCCGCCGGATGATGCAGGCGGTGCCAAAGGCCGATGTGGTGGTCGCAAACCCAACCCACTACGCCGTCGCCCTCTCCTACGACGGCTCCCGGCCGGCGCCGGAGGTGGTTGCAAAGGGCCAGGAACTGGTCGCCCAGCGGATCAAGGAGGTCGCCCGCGAGCACGGCGTGCCGATCGTCGAGGACCCGCCCCTTGCCAGGGCGCTTTACGCCCAGACGGAGGTGGGCGAGCTGATCCCGCCCGCGCTGTATGCGGCCGTCGCAAGGGTGCTGGCGTTCGTCTACCGCCTGGCCGGCGGGAGAAAGGCAGGGGCCGGGGTGAGATGAGGGCGGCTCCCTTCAAGCGCGGCGGAGGGCGGCGATGAAGGCGATCCGCCGGCTGCTCGCCCACACCGACCTGCTTGCCGCCGCCGCGGTGCTGGTCGTGATCACGATGCTCGTGATCCCGCTGCCCTCGGCGCTGATCGACGTGCTGATCACCCTCAACATCTCCGGGGCGCTGACCGTCCTGGTGGCGACGATGTACCTGAAGAACGCCCTGGAGTTCGCCGCCTTCCCAAGCCTGCTGCTGCTCACCACGATGTTCCGGCTGGCGATCAACGTCTCGGTGACGAGGCTGATCCTCACCACCGGTCAGGCCGGCTCGGTGGTCCACGACTTCGGCCAGTTCGTGGTTGCCGGCAACGTCGTGATCGGCCTGGTCGTCTTCCTGATCCTGGTCGTGATCCAGTTCGTGGTGGTGACCGCCGGGGCCGGCCGGGTCGCGGAGGTGGCGGCAAGGTTCACCCTTGACGCGATGCCGGGCAAGCAGATGGCGATCGACGCCGACCTCAACGCCGGCCTGATCAGCGAAGAGGAGGCGCGCAAGCGGCGGGAGGAGATCGCCAGGGAGGCCGACTTCTACGGCGCGATGGACGGCGCCGCCAAGTTCGTCCGCGGCGACGCCGTCGCGGCGGTGATCATCACCGCGATCAACCTGTTCGGCGGGATCGTCGTCGGCGTCCTGCAGCGCCACGTCTCCTTCAGCGAAGCAACCCACACCTACTCGCTGCTGACCGTTGGCGACGGGCTGGCCGCCCAGATCCCGGCGCTGCTGATCTCGGTGGCCACCGGGATCATCGTCACCAGGGCGGCCTCCAGCGAGGACCTCGGCAGCGACATCGCCAAGCAGATCCTCGCCCAGCGCAAGGCGCCGCTTGTTGCAGCCGGCGCCGTCTCCCTGCTTGCCTTCGTCCCCGGCCTGCCAACCCTCCCCTTCCTGTTCGTCGGCGCCCTGCTTGGCTCGCTCGGCTACGCCCTGCGCAAGGGGGCGCTGCCCCTTGCCCCAGCCCTTGCCGGCGGACAGCCCCCCGCCCCGCCGAAGCCCAAGGAGCGCCAGGAAGACCCCTACGCCGCCGCCGCCGTCGACCCGCTTGAGCTTGCGATCGGCTTCGGGCTGGTGAGCATGGTCGAGGGGAACGGCACGGCCGGCCTGGTCCGCAGGATCGCCACCCTGCGCCGCCAGATCGCCGCCGAGCTTGGCGTGGTCGTGCCGCCGGTGCGGATCCACGACGAGCTTGGCCTCGAGCCCCATGAGTACGAGATCAAGGTGCGCGGCTCCGAGGTCGCCCGCTGGCAGATCATCCCCAACCACGTGCTGGTGATGGCCGGCAGCGAAGCCGACAGGCTGGGCGGGATCGCCACCCAGGAGCCGGTCTACGGCCTCCCCGCCCGCTGGCTCCACGAGTCGGCGCGGGAGGAGGCCGAAGCCCTTGGCGCGACGGTGGTCGACGGCGACTCGGTGATCGTCACCCACCTCTCCGAGACGATCCGCGCCCACGCCGCCTCCCTGCTCTCCCGCCAGGACACGAAAACCCTGCTTGAGCGGCTAAAGCAAACGAACGCTGCTGTCGTTGAAGAAATCGTGCCGGATGTCCTGAGCGTCGGCGAGGTGCAACGGGTGCTTCAGAACCTGCTCTCCGAGGGCGTGCCGATCCGCGACCTCTCGACGATCCTCGAGGCGATCGGCGACAAGGCGCGGGTCAGCCGCGACCCCGCCCTGCTCACCGAGCACGCCAGGCAGGCGCTTGGCCGAACGATCCTCGCCCCCTATCTCGACCAAAGCAAGCGGCTGCGGGCGATCACCCTCGATCCCGGCCTCGAGCAGGAGCTTGCCGGCGCCCTGATCCAAACCCAGGAGGGGGAACTTTTGGCGCTGGAGCCGGGCAAGGCCCAGGCCGTCGTCGAGGCGCTCAAGAGGCAGCTTGAGGAGGCGCGCAACAGGGGGCTGCAGCCGGTGCTGCTCTGCTCGGCGCGGCTCCGCCGTCACCTGCGCAAGCTGGTTGGCGCGATCCTCCCCCGCCTGCCGATCTGCGCCTACACCGAGCTTTTCCCAGGGGTAAACGTCGAGACGATAGGAGTAGTGACCGGATGAGCACACAAGCCCAAACCAACGGCGCGGCCGCCATCCGCCGTTACCGCGGCCGCAACGTCGCCGAACTGCTGCCGAGGATCCAGGCCGAGCTGGGGCCAAACGCGGTGGTGGTCGGCCGGCGGACCGGCCTGGAGGGGGGGATCGCCGGCTTCTTCCAGCGGCCGTTCGTCGAGCTGGAAGCAAAGCCCGGCGGCGGCCAGCTCGACCTCACCGACGGCGAGCCGGCCCTCCCCGACCAGGAGGCGCAAGCCGCGGGGCAGCCCGACCAGGGCCGGCCCGGCCAGCGGCAGGAGGAGCGCAAGGAAACCGAGCCGGCCGCCGAGGAGAGCTTCGAGGAGGCGCTTGCCCAGTTCAGCGAGGAGCTTGAGCGCAAGCCGGCGCAGGCCGCCCCCCCTGCGCCCTCCCTTCAGGCTCCGCGCCGCTCCCAGCGGGCGCGCAAGCAGGTGATCGGCGAGCTGGTCGAGCGGGGGTTTGAGGAGCCATTTGCAGAAGACCTGGTGGAGCGGGTCGAGCTGGTGCTGCTGCCCCTTTCCCCCAAGGCAAGCCTGCGCGGCGCCGTCCGCCAGGCGCTTGCCCGGGAGCTTCCCCGCCTGCCCCTTCCCGCCCCGGCGGCGACAAGCTGCGTGGTTGGCGGCGGCGGGGCCGGCAAATCTTCGCTGCTCTTCGCCCTTGCCGACCGCTACCAGGCCGCCGGCCTGCCGGTCCGAACGGGGGCGGTGCGGCTTGGCGAGCGGGGCGGACGGCTCTCCCTTGTCGAAGGGCCGACGGTCAACCTCCAGGCGGGGGAGCGGCCGCCGCTTGCCCAGCTGGCGGGCGGCGCCACCGTGCTGCTGGAGGTCGAGGGGCTCCACCCCGCCGCCGCCAGCTCGATCAAGGCCCTTGCCCCGCTGCTTGGCCCCCTCTCTCCGGGACGGCTTTACCTTGCCCTTCCCGCAACCCTTGCGGGGCGGGCGGCCCGCAAGCAGCTTGCCGCCTTCCGGCCGCTTGGCCCAAACGCGGTGGCGATCACCCACTGCGACGAGACCGACCAGCTGGGCGTGGTCGTTCAGGCCGCCCTGGAGGCCGGCCTGCCGGTCGAGCTTTTGCTTGGCGGCGGCCCCGGCGACCGCGCACTGCAGCCGGTGGACCCCGAGACCCTCGCAAGGCGGCTTCTGCCATGAGGCTCCCCTGGCAGCGGACGGCAAAGGCGGCCACCCCCAGCCCCGCCCTGCCGCCGCTGCCGCCGGTCGGCACGCCGGTCGAGCTGGTGCTTGCCGACGGCCGGCGGCTCCACGGCCGGCTGGGCAGGAAGCGGGCAGACGGCGTGGAGGTCGTCCTGCTGCTGCGCAGCCCGCTGAGCGCCAGGGCGCTTCAGGGGGTGATCCTCGAGCTGAAGGCGGCAAACGGCGTCCTGCGCCTTGGCGGGACGGCAACCCCAACCGGACAGGACACCGTCCTGTTCACCGGCCTGCGCGTCGCCGAAACGGTTCAGCGGCGCGAGCACGTCAGGGTCCGCACCGCCCGACCGGTGCTGGTGCGGACGGCCGGCGGGGGCGTGCCGATCGAGTGCACAACGGTCGATCTGAGCGGCGGGGGGATGTTGCTCGCCGGCGCCTCCCACCTGCGCAGCGGCGAGCGGATCGAGTTTCGGATCGCGATCTCCCCCGATGGACCGCCGATCTGCGGCAGCGGCGTGGTGGTCCGCGTCGATGCCGGCGGCCGGCTGGCGGTCAGCTTCGACCGGATCAGCGAAGGGGATCAGCGGCGGCTGATCCGCTTCCTGTTCGCCTGCCAACGGGAGGAGCTGCGGCGGGGCTTGGAGGGCAGAGATGGCCGCTAACGACCCGCTCGAGCAACCAACCGAAGTCCTCGACACCGTCCACCAGGAGCAGATCACCGTGGAGAACCACCCCCGCTTCTCCACCTTGGTGACCAAGGCGCGGGGGGTCGCCGGGTTGGCCGGCTTTGCGCTTGCCGCCTGGAGCTCATACCACGCCCACGGCTTTGCCGGGGCGCTGCTGCGGGGGGTGATCGTCGGCGTCGTCTGCCAGCTGCTGGTCGGCCTGGTTGCCGTCGCCCTCAGCCGTCAGCTGGTTGCCGCCGAGATCCGCGCCCACCGCCAGCGGCTGGCCGCGGCAAGGGAGAACGCCGGGGAGGGACGGTAGCGGGTGGACCCGATCCAACCAATCAACCCCTCGCCTGCGCCGATCCCGCCCCTTGACCCAACCCTTGTCAAGGTTCGCCAGCGCAAGGAGGAGGAAGAGGAGGGGCGGCGCCGGCAGCGGCAACGCAAGCCGCCGCTTGAGGAAGAGCAGCGCAAAGGCCAACACATCGATCTCGAGGCCTAGCCGCTCAAGTTTGCCGTCGCGCAGCCGATCACACAGCCTGAGGGTCGACAGGGAGTCGGCCCGGGACCGGAAATCAAAAGACATCAAGGAGTGATGTACCTATGTCCCTAACCGTCAACACCAACGTCGCCTCGATCGAGGCTCAACGTTACCTCCAGCAGACCGAAGCGCAGCTGTCCCTGACGATGGAACAGCTCTCCTCCGGCCTGCGCGTGAACATCGCCGCCAACAACGCCGCCGGCTACGCGATCAGCCAGGAGTTGGAAGGCCAGATCAACGGCACCAACCAGGCGGTTGAAAACGTCCAGGACGGTGTCGCTCTCTCCCAGACGGCCCAGGGGGCGTTGAACACCGTCGAGCAGATCCTCCAACGGATCCGCACCCTGGCGGTCCAATACCAGAACGGCACCAACTCCGCCGAAGCGAAGTCGGCGATCGAAGCGGAGGTCAAGCAGCTGGTCTCGGCGATCCAGCAGATCGGCGAAACGACCAAGTTCAACGGGGTCACCCTGCTTGACGAAGCAGGCGCGATCACCTTCCAGGTCGGCGCCAACACCGGCGAAGTGGTCGCCGTCAGCACCGTGAAGCTCTTTGAAGGGCTGAAGATCAGCGAACTGAAGCTCAACGAAGCGGCGGTGCTGAACACGATCAGCGAAGCGATCAAGTACACCGCCGAACAGGCAGCCGCCTTCGGCGCCGTCCAGAACCGGATGCAGTACGTTGCCGCCAACCTGGAAGTCTACAGCCAGAACCTCTCGGCGGCAAACAGCGACATCCGCGACGCCAACATGGCCGAAGCCTCTGCTGCCTTTGCGAAGGAGCAGATCCTCCAGCAAACCGGCGTGGCGGTGCTCGCCCAGGCAAACGCCTTGCCGCAGGCGGTGCTCAAGCTGGTCTAGGCGCAGGACCAAAAGCTTCCCGGGCGGCGCCCTCGGGCGCCGCCTCCGGGGGGACCCCCCGCGTGCGCCTTCCAAACATCCAGCGGGGTCACGTGAAAAACGCGTTGGGTGGCCAGGGACCGGCTACCGACGCCAGATATCCGCCGATTCATCGAGGGAACGGTGGCAGGACGGGCGGCAGCGCCGCCCGTCCTTTTTTTTAAGTTGGGCCCGCGCCGGTCGATCTCAAGGGCAGCGATGTCGGCTGCCGAACCCCTCCCTCCAGTCCAGCCACCGACCGGCCCGGCCGAACGGGGCCAGCTTGCCCAGCTTGGCGAGCCGTTTGCCCCGGCCCTCGTTGCCGCCTTTGCCGCCGCCCTTGCCGAGGCGGAGCTTGCCCTGCTTGCCCAGACGGCGCAGGGCGAAGGGGGAGCTGGGTTTGCGGAGCCGCCCCTGCCCTTTGCAGGCGACCTGGGAGCGGGCCTTGCGCCGCCGTTTTTCGGGAGCGGCGGGATAAGCGGCGCGCAGGCCGTCGCCGGCCCCGCCCCGGTCGGTTCCCCCGCCCCGGCCGGGGTCGGGGAACGGATCGTCCGGATCGCCGAAAGCCAGGTCGGCCAACACGAGGAACCGCTGGGCTCAAATGAAGGTGCGGCGATCGCCCGCTACCGCTCGGCAACCCGCGGGGCGATCCCCGGGGCGCCGTGGTGCGCCTACTTCGTCTCCTGGGTGGCCCGGGAAGCCGGCGTCCCGCTTGGCGCCGAAGGGCAGGGGTTTGGCGCCGTCTCCGAGATCTGGCAGTGGGCGCAGGAAACCCACCGGGCGATTTCCAACGGACCCGGGGTGGTGCCGAAGCCCGGCGACCTGATCGTCTTCGGCGACCAGCACGTCGGGATCGTCCGCCGGGTGCTTCCCGACGGGATGATCGAAACGATCGAGGGCAACTACGAAAACAAGGTCGCCCTAAACGTTCGCTCGCCCAGCGAACCGACCGGCTACGTCGAACTTTAGGCCCTCGGCAACCGCCCCGGCAACCCTCCCCTCCCCCGCCTCGACAACCGTCTTGCCAAGCTCCCGGGCAAGGGCGGCAAGCGGCGCATCGGCGCGGTGGAGGGGGATGTAGAGGTCGCAGCCGGCAAGCAGCAGCCGGTTGCGCCGGGCGGCAAACGGTTCCCGCAGGACGGCGACGTCGGCGCACCGCTCGAAGTCGATGCCGCAGCCAACCAGCCTGCCCTCAAGCTCCTGCGGCGAGGGGGCGTGGGCCGGATCGGCAAGCAAAAGCAGCACCGCCTCGCTGCCCGGGTTCGTCGCCGCAGCCCATTCCCGCAAAAGCTCGCCAAGCCGGTCCTCGCCGAACCAGGCAGGGGTTGCCAGGACCCGCAGCCGGGTGTCGTAGCGGGGGGGCGGCGCAACCCCCCGCCACCGCTGGGGACGGGCAAGCAGCGAGGCGAATAGTTGGTTGTAGCGCTGCAGCACCGCCGGCCAGGAAAGGCGGGCAGCGGCCGGGCGGGCGGCGGCGGCGCGGGCGGCCCGCGCCGCCCGATCAAGCGCTCCATGCAGCGCCTGCGCGAGCTGGTCGCGATCCGGCTCAAGCCACCACGGCCGACCCTTGGTTGAAAGGCCGCCCACCGTTTCGCCGGGGAGCTCCACCCGCTCTGCGCCGATCCGCCAGCAGGCTTGCTCGGGGACGAACTCGTCGGTCGGCCCGCCTGCGGTGACGATCACCGGCAGGCCGCTGGCAAGGGCCTCAAGCACCGGCAGGGCAAAGCCCTCCCCGCGGTAGGGGTGGACGAGCAGATCGCAGGAGCGATACAGGGCGGCAAGCCGCCGCGCGGGAAGCTCCTCCTCGATCAGCACGATCCGGGGCAGCCTGCCCTCCCGCGCCCAGGCCAGGTAGCGATCCCGCACCGGTTCGCTGTAGATCGCCTGGCCGGCCGCCCCCTTCACCACCAACGCCACATCGGCGCGGCCGGCAAAGGTCTCGGTGAAGACCTCGAAGAGCAGGTCGGCCCCCTTGCGCTCGATCAGGCCGCCGACGAACAGGAACCGGACAACCCCCTCCCCGAGCGGCAGCGCCAGCCGCTCCCCCTCCGGCGCAAAGAGCTCGAGGTCGACCCCGTTTGGCACGACGGCAAGCCGCTCCTGCGCGACTCCGGCGGCCGCAAACATCGCAGCGACGTACTCGCTGGGGACAACGACCAGATCGACGTTGCGCTCGATCTCCTCCAGCCAAAGGCGGGGCAGCGCCCCGAACTCCCAGGGCAGGATCGTCACCAGCCGGCCAAGCGGCGGCGGCTCGAAGGAGGGCGGCCAGTGGTGGCGGATCTCCAGGTCGGCTCCCCGCGGCAGCGGCGGGTCAAGCTCCCTGCCGGCGGCATCGACCCGCTTCACCTGCCCGGCCAAACCGCCGGCAAGCCTGCCGTTGATCAGCGAGAGGCTTGTGTTGCGGCCGTGGTCGCCGCGCAGGGCGATCGTCGGCAGCTCCTCGGCCCCGCCAACGCCGCGCGGGGAGGGGTCGCGGTAGTAGGAGATCAGTGCGTCGAGGAAGCGATCGAAGGAGGGCGGCGGGGCGATCCCCGCCGCCAACCGCTCAAGCAGCGATTCCTCGCCGGCAAGCCGGCCAAGCGCCCCGGCCAGCTCCTCCGCCTGCCCGGGGGCAAAGAGCAGGCCGTCCCTTTCCTCGGCGACGCCGTCGAGCAGCCCGCCAAGCCTGGCGGCAACCACCGGCAGCCCCGCCGCGTGGGCCTCGGCGACGACCAGCCCGGCCGCCTCGATCACCTGGCTGGGGACGACAACGACGTCGAGGTCGGCAAGCACCCGCTCGAGCTCGGCGGGGGAGTAGGGGCCGCAGTGCTCCACAACCCCCCTGCGGTCCAGCGCAAGCAGCCGCTCCAGGTAGGCGGGCGGCGCCTCGCCGTGGAGGCGGACCACCAGCGGCTGCTGCACAAGTTGGGCGGCCTCCACGAGCAGTTCGGGGCCCTTGTGGGGATAGAGGGAGCCGATGAAGCCAACCCGGAGCCGCTCGCCGCGGCCAAGCCGCCGCCGGCTGCGACCAAGCCGCCGCCAAAGCCGCTCCAGGTGGGGGACCGTTTGGGGGACGACGTCGATCCGCTCCGCCGGGTAGCCGGCGGCGATCAGGGTCCGGCGCAGGGAGGCACTTGGCGCCAGGACGGCGGCAACGACCTCGTCAACCAACGCCCGCAAGCCGGCGAACCGGGCTTCGTGATCCTCCCTCACCCCGCCGACGCAGGCGGCGCACCGCGACCCCCCGGCCGGCCCGGCGCAAACCGACCCATCCGGCCGGCGGAGGTAGCCGCTTGGGCAGATCAGCCAATGGTTGTGGGGGGTGAACAGCGCCGGCACGCCGTGGGCGGCCGCCTCGGCAAGCAGCCCCCCGCCGAGGTTGTGGAGGTTGTGGCAGTGGATCACGTCCGGCCGGAAGCGCTCCAGCACCTTGCGGAAGTGGGCGGTGATCGGCGGGTCCTCCAGCTCCCGCAAGGGGTTGCGCGGGTCGAAGAGGACGTGCGGTCGGTTGGCCACCGCCCAGAGCAGGACGCCGTCCTCCTCCCCTTCGCGCAGCTGGTAGGCCGGCGCGGAGGGGTCGTAGGGGGTGGCGGCGGCGGAAAAGAAGCCGACGGTCAGCCCCCTTGCGGCAAGGCCCTTGGCGATCAGCCGGGGCAGGAGCGTGCCACCGCCGCTCTCGTTGAAGCCGTAGCCGGTGAAAAGCACCCGTGGCCCTGTCGCCGGCGGCCGCCTTGGCGGCGGCCGGCGGGCCGATGCGGCCAGCCTGGCGGCAAGGCGGGGCAGGGGCGGGTCCCGGCGGCCAAGCGCCTGCGCCACGACCTGCAGCGCCTTGCGCCTGGCAAGGGCGGGCGGCAGGACGTCCCAGTCGAGGTCGGGGACCAGCTCCCGCAGCTCGGCGCAGCGCAAAAGCTCGGCAACGGCCCGTTCCACCTCGGCGACCTCCCGGTCGCGGTTGGACTCGTCGGAGAGGTTGTCGCCGTGGCGGCGGAGCGCCGTCACCGGGCCGCCGGGCGTCTTGCGGAAGGGAAACCGGCGGGCCGCCCGCAGCCAGAAGTGGAGGTCCTGGGCGATCCGGTAGCGGCGGTCGTAGCCGCCCACCGCGGCGTAGACGCGGCGGTGGACAAGGCGGGTTGGATCGGGGATGAAGTTGTGCTTGAGGGCAAGGGTGCGCAGCAGCGCCCCTTGGGGGAGGTCGAAGGTCTTCCAGAGGCCGACGACGGCGCCCGCCGCGTCGATGATCGCCGCGTCGCCGTAGACGACGCCGGTGGCGGGGAACCGCTTGAAGAGGGCGACCTGCCGGGCAAGCCGGTCGGGCATCGCCAGGTCGTCGTCGCCAAGCATCCCGATCAGCTCCCCGCGCGCCGCCGCGACGATCGTGTTGTAGGCGGCGGAGATCCCCTCGTTGCGCTCGTGGCGGACCACCCGCAGCCGCCGATCGGCAAAGGAGGCAACAACCTCCCGCACGGCCGGGTTGGTCGTGCCGTCTTCGACGACGATCAGCTCGAAATCGTCAAACCCCTCCTGGGAGAGGACGCTGTCGATCGCCTCGGCCAGGTAGGCGTCCCGGTTGTAGGTGGCGATCCCGACGGTGACCAGCGGAAAGGTGTTGCGCCGAGCCAGGGAGACGGACATCGTGCCTTCCGCCCCGGTGATCGGCGCGGCCAGGCAACCCTTGAAAGCGGGGGCGGCCCTCCCGCGCCGGGCCGCTCAACCTTCCCGTTCGCCGCCTAGACGGCCGAGGCGAGGCCGATGAAGACGCCCCGCTCCCCGGCCTTGGCGCGGGCTTGGGCGGCGGCAAGGGCGCGCAGGTAGGCAAGGGCGGCGGCCTCAACGGTATCGGTCGAGACGCCCTGGCCCGCCCCGGTCACCCCGGCCAGCTCGACCACCACCGAGACCTCGCCAAGGGCGTCCTGGCCCTCGGTGACCGCCCCGGCCCTGAACTCCCGCAGCGCCGCCTCGACGCCGACGGCTGAGTTCAGCGCCCGAAAGACGGCGTCAAGGGGGCCGTCGCCGGAGCTCTCGGCGCTCCTCGCCTCCCCCCCATCGCCGATCGCGACCTCGACCCTTGCCCAGGGCGGCTCGCCGCTGCCGGCGCGCACCGCAAAGCCGCGCAGCTCGTAGCTTTGCACCCCGCCGGTGCGCAGCTCGTCGGCAACCAGCGCCTCGAGGTCCATCGCGGTAAGCGTCTTCTTGCGGTCGGCAACCTCCTTGAACCGCTTGAAGGCCGCGTTCAGGGCCTCTCCGTCGAGCCGGTAGCCAAGGGCTTCCAGCGCCTGCCGCAGCGCGTGGCGGCCGGAGTGCTTGCCGAGCACGATCGCGTTGGAGGCAAGCCCAACGCTCTCGGCGTCCATGATCTCGTAGGTCTTGCGGTCCTTCAGCACCCCGTCCTGGTGGATCCCCGCCTCGTGGGCAAAGGCGTTGCGGCCGACGATCGCCTTGTTCGGCTGGACGGGGTAGCCGGTGAGCCGGGAGACAAGCCGGCTGGTGCGGGCGATCTCGCGGGTGTCGATCCCGGTCCACAGGCCAAGCGCCGGCTCGCGGGTGCGCAGCGCCATCACGATCTCCTCAAGCGAGGCGTTGCCGGCCCGCTCGCCGATCCCGTTCACCGCGCACTCGACCTGGCGGCAACCCGCCCTCAGCCCCGCAAGCGAGTTGGCGACGGCCAAGCCGAGGTCGTTGTGGCAGTGGACGGAGAGGGTCACCTCCCGCAGCTTCGGCACCAGCTCGTAGAGGCGGGTGAAGATCCCAGCGTACTCCTCCGGGTAGGCGTAGCCGACGGTGTCGGGGATGTTGATCGTCGTCGCCCCCTCTTCAATGGCAATCGAGATCGCCTCCGCCATGAACTCCAGGTCTGAGCGGGAGCCGTCCTCCGGGGAGAACTCGACGTCGTCGGTGTAGCTCTTGGCGTGGGCGACGGCCGCCCTGATCTGGCCGAGGACGTCCTTGCGGGTGGTCTGGAGCTTGCGCTCGATGTGCAGGTCGCTGGTGGCGATGAAGGTGTGGATCCGCGCCCGCTCGGCGTCCCGCAGCGCCTCCCAGGCCGCGTCGATGTCCTGCTTGGCCGTCCGCGCCAGGGCGCAGATCACCGGCCCTTCAACCTCCCGGGCGATCGCCTGGACCGCTTCGAAATCGCCGGGCGAGGTGATCGGGAAGCCGGCCTCGATCACATCGACCCCAAGCCGCGCCAGCTGGTGGGCGATCTCCAGCTTCTCCTGGCAGTTCAGCGAGATCCCCGGCGACTGCTCCCCGTCACGGAGCGTCGTGTCGAAGATCAGCACCCGGTTCTCCGGCTTGCGTCCCGCCTCCTGGCCTTTGCGCTCCTGCTCCTTCACTGCGTACCTCCTTTCTACTCACCTGCCTTTTGCCCTGCCGTTGTGTTCTGCGGCCGCCGCCGCCAAGCGCTCCTATTCCCCCCGAAGGGGGAGGAGAAGTCGCAGGGAAAGGTGCAGGGTGAGGTACGGCATCTCTTAGGGCTGACTTTAGCACCGGGCGGTGCCGCCGGCAACGGCTAGGCGAGCACCGCGGTGCGGCCGTCCTGGAAGCCCTCGCTTGAGACGATCTCGGCAACCACCTCCTCCGGCACCGGCGCGTCGGTGGTCACCACCATCGCCGCCAGCTTCCCCCGCTGGCCGTCCCTGCCCTCGGGGGAGCGGCCGACGGCCGCCGAGGAGATGTTGATCCCGTGGCTGCCGAAGACGGTGCCGACCCGGCCGATCATCCCCGGCAGGTCGGCGTAGCGGAAGACGGTCACGTATGGCTCGAGGGCGACGGTGAACCGCTGGCCGTAGACCTCGACGAGGTGGGGGATCCGCTGGGGGCCGATCGCCGTTCCGGCCACGGCCACGTTCTCGCCGTCGACGCGGACGGTCACCCTGATCAGCTCGTGGAAGTCCTGGGCCTCGCTCACCTCCTTGCTCTCCACGACGATCCCCCGCTCCTCGGCGATGTAGGGGGCGTTGACGAGGTTGACCGGCTGCTCGGTCCGACCCTCCAGCACGCCGCAGATCGCCGCTAGCGTCAGCAGCCTGGTGTCGACCTCGGCGATCCGGCCCAGGAAGGCGGCCTCAACCCGTTCGATCGAGCTGCCCTTTGCCAGCGCCATCGCCAGCCTGCCCAGCCGGCGGGCAAGCGGCAGCAGCGGGCCAAGCACCTCCATCTCCTCGGGGCGGACGGCGGGGATGTTCACCGCGGTGGTGACCACCCCGCCGGTGAGGGCGGCCACCACCTGCTCGGCGACCTGGTAGCCGGCCCGGTCGGTTGCCTCGGCCGTCGAGGCGCCAAGGTGGGGGGTGGCGACGACCTTGGGGTGGCCGAGGAGGGGGTTGTCCTTGGGCGGCTCCTGGGAGAAGACGTCAAGCGCCGCGCCGGCAACCTTGCCGCGCTGCAGGGCGGCAAGCAGCGCCCCCTCGTCGACCAAGCCGCCGCGGGCGACGTTGATGATCCGCACCCCGTCCCGCATCTGCTCGATCGCGGCCGCGTCGATGAAGTTCTCCGTCTCGGCCGTCTTCGGCAGGTGGATCGTCACGAAGTGGGCTGCGGCGTAGAGCTCCTGGGGGCTTGAGGCCCGCTCGACGCCAAGCTCCCGGAACCGCTCGGCGCCAACGTAGGGGTCGTAGGCGATCAGCCGCATCTGGAAGGCGCGGGCCCGTTGGGCGACAAGCTGGCCGATCCGCCCGAAGCCGACGATCCCAAGCGTCTTTTCAAAGAGCTCGACCCCCGAGAACTTCGACCGCTCCCACCTCCCCTCCCGCAGCGAGTTGTAGGCCTGGGGAATGTTGCGGGCCAGCGCCAAAAGCAGGGCGATCGTGTGCTCGGCCGCGGTCACCACGTTCGACTGGGGGGCGTTGGCGACGATGATCCCCCGCCTTGTCGCCGCCTCGACGTCGACGTTGTCCACCCCCACCCCCGCCCTGCCGATCACCCGCAGCCGCTGCCCCCGCTCGATCAGCTCGGCGGTCAGCTTCGTCGCCGAGCGGATCACGATCCCCTCGAACTCGCCGATCCGCTCGGCCAGCTGCTCCGGGCTCCAGCCGATCCCGTCCTCCACCTCGAGATGGCGGCGCAGCAGCTCGATCCCGGAGGAGCCGATCGGCTCGGCGACAAGCACCTTCACGGCCGGATCCTTTCCGCAACCCAGTCGACGCAGGCGGTGAGCGCTTCGACGTCGGCCGGGTCGACCGCCGGGAACATCCCCACCCGCAGCTGGTTGCGCTGGAGCTTGCGGTAGGGCTCGACGTCGACGATCCCGTTTTCGCGCAGCGTCTTGGCGAGCTGGCCGGCGTCGATGCCGGCGTCGATGTCGATCGTGCCGACAACCAGCGACCGCTTCTGCGGCTCGGCGACGAACGGGTCGGCGTAGTCGGACCGCTCCGCCCAGCTGTAGAGGTGGGCTGCGCTCTGCCGGCAGCGGGCCACGCAGGCCTCAAGGCCGCCGAGGGAGACCATCCAGCGCAACTGCTCGCGGAGCAGGAAGAGGGTGGCGATCGCCGGGGTGTTGTAGGTCTGGTCCTTGCGGGAGTTTTCCACAGCCGTCTTCAGGGAGAGGAACTCCGGGACCCAGCGGGGACGCTCGCCAACCCGTTCGATCCGCTCCAGGGCGCGGGGGGAGAGCAGCGCCAGCCACAGCCCGCCGTCGGAGCCAAAGCCCTTTTGCGGCGAGAAGTAGTAGGCGTCGGCCTGCCCCACCTCAACCGGCAGGCCGCCGGCGGCCGAGGTGGCGTCGATCAGCACAAGGGCCTCGCCGGCCTGGGCGGGGCGGGAGACGGGGACCATCACCCCCGTCGAGGTCTCGTTGTGCGCCCAGCAGATCGCGTCCCAGCCGCCGGCCGACTCCGCCGCCTCGGCCGGGTCGGGGGCGTCCCCGGCGGGGGCGCTTACCACCACCGGGTCCTCTAGGAAGGGGGCATTGCGGGCGACCTCGGCGAACTTCGAGGAGAACTCGCCGTAGGAGAGGTGGAGGGAGCGATGCTCGATCAGGCAGCAGGCGGCGGCGTCCCAAAAGGCGGTGGCGCCGCCGTTGCCCAGCGCCACCTCGTAGCCGTCGGGCAGGGCGAACAGCTCGCCAAGCAGCTCCTTCGCCTCGGCGACCAGAGCGCGCACCGGCGCCTGGCGATGGGAGGTGCCCATCACCGCCGCCCCCTCGGCGCAGAGCGCGGCAAGCCCCTCCGGCCGGACCTTTGAGGGGCCGCAGCCGAACCGGCCGTCCTTCGGCTTCAGCTCCTGGGGAATCGCGAGCGCTGCGCTCGCGGCCTGATCGCTTCTCATGGGCAACCTCCCATTTGACTAGTTGGGTACCGAAAGAATTGCCCAGGCGCGCGGCTTCCTCGGCCGCCGTTCCCCGGTGGTCCGTTCCACCTTGATGGCGCCAGTCACGGCGGCCAGCTGAGTCTAGCGCAGCCCCTAGCGGCCCCGCTCAAGCCACGGCATGTGGCCGCGCAGCTCCCTGCCGACCTGCTCGATCCGGCTGTTGCGGGCCTCCTCGCGCAGCCGCTGGAACCGCTCCTGGCCGGCCCGGTTCTCGGCGATCCACTCCCGGGCAAAGGCCCCCGATTGGATCTCCGCGAGGATCTCCTTCATCCGCGCCCGGACGTGGTCGTCGATCACCCGCGGACCGCGCGTGTAGTCGCCGTACTCCGCCGTGTTGGATATCGAGTGGCGCATCCCGGAAAGCCCCTTCTCGTACATCAGATCGGCGATCAGCTTCAGCTCGTGGAGGCACTCGAAGTAGGCGAGCTCCGGGGAGTAGCCGGCTTCCACCAGCGTCTGGAAGCCGGCCTGGACAAGCGCCGAGGCGCCGCCGCAGAGGACCGCCTGCTCGCCGAACAGATCGGTCTCCGTCTCGTCCTTGAAGGTCGTCTCGATCACGCCGGAGCGGGTTGCGCCGATCCCCTTGGCGTAGGCAAGGGCGAGGTCCCTGGCCTTCCCGGTCGCGTCCTGGTGGACGGCAAGCAGCGCCGGCACGCCAAGCCCTTCGACGTAGAGGCGGCGGACGAGGTGACCCGGTCCCTTGGGGGCAACCATCGCCACGTCCACGTCCGGGGGCGGGACGACCTCGCCGTAGTGGATCGAGAAGCCGTGGCCGAACAGCAGCATCTTGCCGGCGGCGATCCCCTCCGCGACCTCCTGCTCGTAGACCTGGCGGTGGAGCTCGTCGGGGACGAGGATCATCACCAGGTCGCCAAGGGAGGCGGCTTCTTTGACGTCGTGGACCTCAAGCCCCTCCTTCCTTGCCTCGGCTACCGAGGCGGAGTCGGGCCGCAGGCCGACAACCACCTTCACGCCGGAGTCGCGGAGGTTGAGGGCGTGGGCGTGGCCCTGGGAGCCGTAGCCGATGATTGCAACGGTCTTGTCCTTGAGCAGGCCGAGCTCGGCGTCTTGATCGTGCAGCATGGGCTGCAGCATAGTTGCTTGCCGGTGGAGACACCCGCTGCGCCCTCCGCGGCAGCCCGATCTTCGCTGGGGGGCGGCCGGCAGCCGGCTTGCAGTTTGCGAGGGTCGGCTCCGGTTGGCCGCGCCGTCAGGCGCAGGCAACGGCTAAAAGCGCCCGGCCCGGCACCAGCAGGCTGCCATCCGCCTGACGAAAGGGGGCAAGCTTCTCCTCTAGCCGCGCCAGCAGGCGATCCTCCTGTCCCTGATCGAGGCCCCTCAACCGGGCCCGCAGCGAAGGGGAGAGGTCGAGCCGGCGCTGCCAGAACTCCCGCAAATCGCCGCTGCGCTCGGCAAGGTCGACCTCCTCCAGTTGCTCGATGATCAGCCCGGCCGACTCGATCAGCTCGGCAAGCTGCCGGCGATCGCCCAGGGAGAAGGCGCTGCCGCAGCTGCCCTCCTCTCCCCCACGACGGGGGACAACCTCCCGGACCGCCTCGCTGACGACGGCCGCCCAGGGGTTCTCCGCTTCCCGATCCCAGACGGCTATTGCCGCCCTCCCGCCGCTGCGCAGCACCCTGCGCGCCTCCTGGAGCGCCGCCCGCGGATCGACCAGAAAGGTGAGCACAAACCGCATCAAAAGGCCGTCCACGCTTGCCAGCGGCAGGTCCAGCCATTCGGCCTCAAGGACCTTGAACTCGACGTCTTTGATCCCCAGCCGCTCCGCCCTGCGCCTTGCCGCCTCAAGCATCGCCTCGGAGCGATCGGAAAGGATCACCTTCCCCCCCGGCCGGACCAGCTCGGCGGCAAGCAGGCCAACCTCCGCGGGGCCGCAGCCGATCTCAAGCAAGGTCTGCCCCGGCTGGGGCTCAAGGGCGGCCACCATCCGCTCCGAAAGGGGGGCTGTAAACCGGGCAAAGGCATCGCTTTGCCGCTCCCAGCCGGCCGCCGCCTGCTCCCAGTACTCGGGGGCGAGCAGGTCGCTAGCCGGTTGCTCCGCCATCGCCAACGAGCTCTGCCAGCCGCCGACGGAGCAGCTTGCCGGAGGCGGTTCGCGGCAGCGGCGTGGAGACGACCTCGATCCCCTTCGGGACCTTGAAGGGGGCAAGCCGGCGGCGGCAGTGGGCGCGCAGCTCCTCCGGCTCGACCGTCGCCCCCTCCGCCGGCACGACAACGGCCCAAACGGCCTCCCCCCAGCGGCTGTCGGGGCGGCCGAAGACACCCGCCTCCCGGACGGAGGGGTGGGCGATCAGCACCTCCTCCACCTCCGCTGGGGAGACGTTCTCGCCGCCGCTGATGATCGTCTCCGCCAGCCTTCCCTCGACGATCAGGCTCCCGTCCGGGCCGAGGGCGCCCTTGTCGCCGGTGTGCAGCCAGCCGTCTGCCCCCACCTCCCCAGGGGCAACCGTCTGGCCGCGGACGAGGATCTCGCCGGCCGGGGAGATCGCCACCTGCGTGCAGAACAGCGGTTGGAGCCCTTCGCCAAGCCGGCCGATCGGCTCCGTTGCAACCTGGGAGGCGGCTTGGGTGAGGCCGTAGGTGAGGGAGACCGGCACCCCGGCCCCCCGCGCCCGCTCAAGCAGGGGGGCCGGCACCGGACCGCCGCCGGTGAGCGCAGCCCGCAGGCTCCTCGGCCGCTCCCAACCGGCGTCCAGCAGCCGCTGGAGGGTCACGGCGACAAGGCTTACCAACGTCGCCCCCTGCCGCTCGAGGGCGTTGTAGGCGAGGTCGACGTCAAAACGGGGGTGGACGATCGCCGTGGTGGCGTAGACGGCCGAGCGGGTGAGGATCGTCAGGCCCCCCACATGGGAGAGGGGCAGGACGCACAGCCACCGCTCGTTGCGATCGAGGCCAAGCGCGACGGCCGAGCCGAGGGCGTTGAACAGCAGGTTGCGGTAGGTGAGGACGACCGGTCGGGGCGTGCCGGTCGTCCCGGAGGTGTGGATCACAACCGCAGGGTCGTCGAGCCGGTAGGTCACCGGCCGCGCGAGCGCCTCCCCGTCGGCCGGGTCGTCCAGCGGCAAAACGGCGGCAAGCCGCTCCTCAACCAGCGCCCGTTCGGCGGCAGACCAACGGGGGTCGATCGGCACGGCGACGCAGCCGGCAAGCAGGATCCCGTGGAAGGCGAGCGCAAAGGGAACGCCCCCAACCGCCTCGATGCCAACCCAGCTGCCGGCGGCCACCCCCTCGCCGCGCAGCCTGCCGGCAACCCGCAGGGCGAGCTTGAGCAGCTCGGCGTAGGTAAGGGAACGCTCCGGGTCCTCGACCGCGCTGCGCTGCGGAAAGGCGGCGGCAGCCCTTGCCAGCCACGGCTCATTTGCCACGGCGCAAAGGCTAGCCTTTCGGCCATGAGCAACGAACCAACCGGCTGGGCCCAGGCAAGGCCCTTCACCGACATCCGCTACGAGAAGGGCACGGGGGAAAACGCGGGCATTGCAAAGGTGACGATCAACCGCCCGGAGGTGCGCAACGCCTTCCGGCCGTTGACGATCATCGAGATCTCCCAGGCGTTTGAAGACGCCCGCGAGGACGAGCAGATCGGGGTGATCATCCTCACCGGCGAGGGGGAGCTTGCCTTCTGCTCCGGCGGCGACCAGCGGGTGCGGGGCGACGCCGGCTACATGACCGACGAGCAGCTCGAGCGGGCGCGCAGCGGCGGGCCGCAGGTCGGTCGGTTCCACGTCACCGACCTGCACATCCAGATGCGCCGCCTGCCGAAGCCGATCGTGGCGATGGTTGCCGGCTACGCGATCGGCGGCGGCCACGTCCTCCACCTGCTCTGCGACCTGACGATCGCCGCCGACAACGCCCGGTTCGGCCAGGTCGGCCCGCGGGTCGGCTCCTTCGACGGCGGCTACGGCGCCGGCCTGCTGGCAAACGTCGTCGGCACCAAGAAGGCGAAGGAGATCTGGTTCCTCTGCAGGCAGTACACCGCCCAGGAGGCGCTGCAGATGGGGCTTGTCAACGCCGTTGTGCCGCTTGACCAGCTGGAAGCCGAGACGCTGAAGTGGTGCCGGGAGATGCTTGCCCTCTCCCCGTTTGCGCTCCGGCTGCTGAAGGCGAGCTTCAACGCCGCCGAAGACGGCCTGGCCGGCATCCAGCAGCTTGCCCACGACGCCAACCTCCTCTTCTACGCAAGCGAGGAGGCAAAGGAGGGAAGGGACGCCTTCAAGGAAAAGCGCAAGCCCGACTTCTCCAAGTTCCCAAGACGAGCCTAGGGTGGCAAGCACCACGCCGGCAAGGGCGCTGCGCTGGCGGGTCTGGCTTTTGGCGGCGCGGCCGAAGACGTTGCCGGCCTCCCTTGCGCCGGTGCTTGTCGGCAGCTCCCTGGCCTTGGGGGCCGGCAGGTTCGACCCCGCCGCCTTTGCAGCAGCCCTGCTTGGCGCGCTGTTCATCCAGGTGGGAACCAACCTCGCCAACGACTACTCAGACGCCCGCCGCGGGGCCGACAACGAGCAGCGGATCGGGCCGCTGCGGGTGACGGCCCAGGGGCTGGTGCCGCCGCGGACCGTGCTGCTTGGCGCAAACCTCGCCTTCCTGCTCGCCGTCCTTTGCGGCATCTACCTGATCGTCAAGGCGGGGCCGCTGCTGCTGGCGGTGGGAGGGGCATCGATCGCCGCCGGCTTCCTCTACACCGGCGGTCCGTTCCCCTACGGCTACGCCGGCCTGGGCGAGGTGTTCGTCTTCCTCTTCTTCGGGCTGGTTGCGGTCGTCGGCTCCTGGTACGTCCAGGTCCAGTCCTTCCCCTGGCCGGCCTTCGCGCTGGCGATCCCCGTTGGCCTGCTTGCCGCCGCCCTGCTTGTCGTCAACAACTACCGGGACATCGACAGCGACCGGCTTGTCGACAAGCGGACCCTTGCCGTCCGGCTCGGCAGGAGGCGGACCCGCCGCTTCTACCTCGCCCTGATCGCCCTCGCCTACCTCACCCTCCCCCTTGCGCTGATCGGCGGCCGCGTCCAGCCCTGGATCCTGCTTGCCTTCCTCTCCCTGCCGCTTGCCCACCCGCCAACCCGAACGCTCTTTGCCACCCGCGAGGGCCGGGCGCTGAACAGGGCGCTTGCCCAGACGGCCCTCCTCCAGCTCGCCTTCTGCCTGCTGGTCAGCGCCGGCCTGTTGATCGGCGGCGGCCTCCACGGCCGATGAGGTTGGCGCTCCACCGCCGCCGCCACCGGTTCCGCAGACCGCTGACCACCGCCTACGCCAAGCTGATCGACCGGGAGGTCCTGCTTGTGGAGGTGACCGACGGCAAAGGGGGACGGGGGCTTGGCGAAGCCGCCCCGCTTGAGCCGTTTGACGGCGTCCCCCTGGCGGCGGTTGCCGGCGAGCTGCAAGCGCTTTCGCAGGCGCTTGCCGACGAGCCGCCGCCGGAGGACCTCGAGGGCGTCGAGGAGCTGGTTGGCAGGATCCGGCGGCTGGGCTGCGGAAGCCATACGGCTGCAGCCCTCTCCACGGCACTGCTTGACCTGATCGGCAAGCGGCGCCGGCTGCCCCTCCACCGCCTGCTTGGCGCCGCGGGAAGCCGGGCGATCGCGGTGAACGCCCCGATCGATGCGGTCGACCCACACCAGGCGGCAGCCCTTGCCCGGGAGGCAACCGCGCGCGGCTTCTCCTGCTTGAAGGTGAAGGTGGGGGTTGGCGATGACATCGCGCGGGTCCAGGCGATCCGCAAGGCCGCCCCGCGGGCGGCCGTGCGGCTCGATGCAAACGGCGGCTGGAGCGAGACGGAGGCACAGGAGGCTCTCGACCGCCTTGAGGAGCTGGAGATCGAGCTTTGCGAGGAGCCGGTGCACGGCCTACGCTCGATCGCCGCCCTTCAGCGCAAGGTGGCGATGCCGTTGGTTGCCGACGAGTCTGCCCCCGTGGACCCAGGCGAGGCCGTTGGGATCGGCGGCCTCTGCCTGCGGCTTGGTCGCTGCGGCGGACCGCTTGCCTTGCTTGGGGCCGCAAGGAAGGCGCTCGCTGCGGGAATGCTCACCTACATCGCCTCCACCTACGACGGCCCGGTTGGCCTTGCCGCCGCCCTCCACGTCGCCGCCGCGCTCGCCGAGGAGGGACCGTTGCCCCCCTGCGGCTTGGCGACGGGGGAGCTGTTTGCCGCCTTTGCCGAGGAGCTCCTGCCCCGGAAGGGGGTGATCAGGCCGCCCTCCGGTCCCGGCCTTGGCCTGGGCGGGGAGTAGAGGGACCCCTCCGCCCCTGCCCGCCGGGCCAGGTGGCTGCGCCTTTGACGCGGTCGGCAACCGCCCCCTCAGATCGGCATCGCCCTCGCTTGCCGGGCGCCGCCGCGTCGAAGCAGCGGTGCGGGCAGCGGCAGGCGAAGGTGCTCCGGCCACCACAGCGCCAGCAGCGCGATCAGCAGCGGTCCGCTGTTGGGGTCGGTTGCGCTGCCGGTCAGCAGGCCGCCAAGGTTCTCGCCTCCAAGCCAAAGCAACGCGATCGCCAGCGCAAAGAGGACGATCCCAACCCTGCGCAGCCGGCCTGCCCAGAACGGCAGGAGCGCCGCCAGGGCGAAGACGGCGCCGTAGGCAAGCGCAATCAGCCCGCCGCCGCCCGGTGCGATGTGGGCGATCGCCCCATCGATCGCCGCGATCGCCGCCGGCTCACCGCTTGCAAGCGCCTGGCTTTCGGCAACGCGGGCGGCGTAGGGGCCAAGGTGGCCGGCGGCGTGCAGTTCACGCGCTTCAAAGATTTCGGCCGCGCTCACATTGAGCGCAACGTGGGGGGTGAGCGCGAGGGCGGCGAGGTATCCGCAAAGCGCAGCCCAGGCAAGACCAACGGCAAGGTCGCGAGCCTTGGCGGCGCGCGGAGATGTCGGCCAAACGGCGAGCGCAAGCAGCGCGTAGAGCACGGCCGCGCCGGGAGCGCCGGTGAAGGGGCTGGCGGTGGCGGTGAGAACGCCGCCAAGCCCCTCGCCGAGGTACCAGACCACCGTCGCCCAGAGGATCGAAACCGCCAGAGCGCCGCGCAGGTAGCGGCCGCTCAGCAGCCAGCCTCCGATCGCCAACTGGACGAGCCCAAACAGCAGGTCGAGCGCGGGGTGCGCCCCGACGATCCGCGCCGCCCAAAGGACCGGGCCGGCAACCCAGGCTGGGTTACCGGCGGCCGCCGGTTCAAGGACGTGGGCCGCAAACGACCGGGAGAGCATGTAGGGCTGGAGCTGGAGCGCGCCGTCCAGCAGCCACAGCCCGCCAAGGGCGAGCCTAAGCGTTTCACGCGGTCCCATCCGGCGGGACAACTCAAGCCGCTTTTTCGCTGAGAGGCCGATCATCTATCCGCTCCCTGCAGCCGGAGACGGGGGCGGGCCGGCCCGGAGCCGACCCGCCGCCGATCGCCTCTTAGGCAGTTGTCGCGGTGATGAACCCCCGCATGTAGCCGACGTGTTCCATCGACCACGGGTCGCATGGGAAGATGCAGTGCCATTCGAACCGGCCCGGCTTGTCGACCAGCAGGGTGTAGGTGTGGGTGCCGGGCTCGACGATGATGTTCACGCCGGCTTCAGGCGCGGTGATCGAGTGGGGGACGGTGTCGGTGTTGTCGATCGTCAGCTGCAGCGGCTTGCCGACGGTCACGTGGAATTCGGTGATCGTGAAGGCGTCGTGGAGCTTGCCTTCAGGACCCCGCTTCCCTTCCGGGATCACCTTCAGGTAGAGGCTCGAAGGCGCCGGAGTGGCTGCGGCCGTCTGACTTGGCGCAGCTGCAGCCGGGGCCTGGCCGCCGCCCCCCGCGGCGCTGGTCGGCGTCCCGCTGCCGCTGCGGACGATCACCGTTTCACGGGGCCCCGGACCGCTGAGCGCGATGATCGACATCACCAGCGCTGCGAAGATCGCCAGGCCGGCAAGGACCTGGAGGAACAGCTTGCCCTTGACGGCCACTTCCCGGTCAAACCTCTGTTGATCGCTTGTTGTTGCCGACATCTTCACCACCTGCCTTTCTTGCTTTCTGGGCTCATCTTCAGGATCGCCGGGGACATGCAGCTTCGGGAGGGGAGGAGCAGAGAAAGGCATGGTTTCTGGGCAGATCGCCATAACCTGCGGTTATCCAGATTGGGATCGACAAACGGCCGGGCAACCTCCTGCGGCCGGCGCGCTCGGCAAGGCGCACGCAACCCCGCGGCCGGTGGACCTCTGCGGAGAAAGCGTTGGCGGCTGCGCTGCCCAACGTCTGGGTACCGGGGCGACAACCATGGCCAATGGGCGTCGCCGGACTTGCTGCAGCGCTGCTCGATCGAGGTCTCAGGGGCTTGGGCACGAAAGCGGCCTCACGGCCCGCCACCGGCGGGTGGCTGGCGGTCAGCCCCGCTCAGCTTGCAAGGATCGCAGCCGCCAACCGATCCGGCGCCTCGGCAACGAGGTTGTGCCCCCCCTCCACGACCACCAACCGGCCGTCCGCCACCCCCTCCGCCAGCCGCTTGCCTATCCGCCGGTAGCGGTTGTCCCGGGAGCCGACGATCACAACGGTTGGAATGGTTATCTCCGCCAGCCGCGACCAGAGCGGCTTCATCGCCCCGGTGCCCAACCGCCGCATCACAACGGCAAGCGCTGCCGGATCGCATTCCCTTTGGGCGGCGATCGAGCGCTCCGCGGCCTGGGGCGGTTCGCCGGCGAAGACCGGCTGGGCCCGCCACCGGGAGATGAACCGGTCGTACGGTTCGCGTTCGAGCGCTTTCGCCCAGGCGAGATCGCTTAGCCGGCGGGCCTGCCGCTCGGCGGGGTCCTCGATCCCGGCGGTCGTGGAGACCAGGTAGAGCCGGCCGATCCGCTGCCCGCCGGCAAGCGCGAGGTGGAGGGCGATCCGCCCCCCAAGCGAGTAGCCAAGCAGCTCGAACCGCTCCGGCAGCCTGGCAAGCAGCCGGTCGACAACCTCCGCGAAGGCCGGTCGGTCATCCGACCGCGCAAGCTCGTTTGCCGCCCGCCCGTGGCCGGGGAGGTCTGGGCAGTGGACGGCGTAGCGGTCCGAAAGCGCCTGCGCCAGGGGATCGAAGATCGCCCCGGTCGAGCCGAAGCCGTGGAGCAGGACGATGTCGCCAGCCGCCGGGGACACGGTGCCAGACTAGCCCTTTGCCCGGTTGCCGCGTTCGTCGTCTGCCGCCAACAAACGTCTTCGCTTCGCCACGCGCACCGGACCTTCGATCGGAACGTCTTCGCCGAGCTCACGAGCGGGAGGAGGCGCCCAGCCGCAGCGAATGGGCAGGCTGGGGTCGAGAGCGCGGAGCGGGCAAGGGCCAACCGGGTGGTTCGCGGGAGCCGGCTGCGTCGAACCGGTCTTCGGGGGCCGGGAGGTAAGGCAACCGGCAGGCGAGCTTACGACGGAGATGCCCATCTCGCCGCGTTGAGCGCGGGAACGGACGCCTATGACCCCAAACGAAGACCCCGACAGGCGGCGGCCAGACCTCGGGGGTGCGTGGCGCGCTGCGCCGGCGGCGCCGTGGCCGGCTGGGCAGGGGTGCCCCCGGCCGACGGATTGGATCGGCCCGAGCTCAGGCCGTCACCGCACGCCCGGGCGGCGACGGTTGCTCGCCGATGGCGCGTGGGCTGGCAGAGGTGCCCGCGCTCGCTGACCCTTCGGCGAAGAGCCCCACCTCACCGCCGTCGATGCCTGCCCCCGCGCGTGCCCTTCAGCGTCAGGTTGGCGATGATCGTCGTCGACTTTGACTGCGGGCTTGAACCCTTGATCTTGTAGCGGACCTTGATGTGGAGCCGGCGGTGATGGCGCAGCAGCGCAACCGCCTTGTGTGAGAGGCGGATCGCCAGCTTGTGTTTCTTCTTGTCACGCGGAACGGTGAAGCTGGCCTTTCCGAGCTTGATGCGCTTGTGATGGGGGCCGATCGCTTCAAGCTGCGCTTCCACGTGGCAGGCGGGCGGGCAGCCGAACCTGCTCCCAACTTCAAAGAGAGGTTCGCTGACGCTCACCGGCACGATCGCGTTGGCGGCCGGCATGCCGAATTCCTGGGTGAGGAAGGTGATCGCCAACGGCGGCGTCGTGAAGGTCTGGTCGGGGCTGTAGGTGGTACCCCAGCGATTGGTGGCGACGACCCGCAGGTGGTAGGTCGTGTCGGGGCTGAGCGCGTCTTCGGCGCTCCAGTCGAGGGCGATCGGCCCGACGATCGGCGTCGTTCCCCCTTCGGTGGTGTTGCCGTAGGCGGTGGTTGTCCCCCATTGGACCGAGATCGTGGTGGGGTAGCCCTCCGGGTTGACCGTGAAGTCGAGGATCGCTTCAAAGGGGGAGAGATCGACCAGCTTCAGGCCTGAGATTTCCGGCGGCAGCTCCTTGGCCGTCGAAAAGGTGCCGTCGGCGGTCGCGGTCTGGCCGCCGGCGCTTTCGGCGACGAGACGGTAGTGATAGATCGTGTCCGGCGCCAGGCCGGTGATGTTGGCTGCAATGCCGACCGGGTTTGCGCCGTTTGCCGAGCCGACTTCGGCGGTTGGGGTGGAGCTGCCGTAGGCGGCGGTGGTCCCGTATTCGAAGCGGTAGGAGGTGGGAACGCCGTAGGTCGTGACCAGCCCGTTGAGGGTAACGCTGGTTTGGCCGACGTTGGTCGGCGTGCCGAGGGCGACGGCGGGAGGTCGATAGGTTGTGAACTGGTGCGTCGGGGTTTCGGCGACCTTGGCGCCCTTGCGGAAGGCGACGATCTTCCAGAAGTAGGTGGTCGCTGCCGTCAGGCCGGTAAGCGTCGGGGCGTACGGTTCGCTGGCATGGGTTGAGATCACGGTCGGCGGCGTGCTGGAGGTGAGCGCGTTGGCGGCCGGGCCGTAGAGGACCTTGAATTCGGTCGCCGCGCCCTCGGCATCAACGGTCGCCGACAGCTTCGCGCTGGTTGCGCTGAGGGCGGCAGGCGCTTCCTGCGCTTCGATCGTCGGCGCCGGCGCCGGCCCAGTTTCAAAGTACTCGATTTCGCCCTTTGTCACGTCGCCGGAGTCGTCTTCGGGGTTGTAGTTGGAGGCCACGACCCGGACGTAGTAGGTGGTTTCCGGCAGCAGGTTTTGCAGAACTTGTGAAAACGGCGCCCCCGTGTTGCCGTTGCCCACCAACACTTCGCGCGTCTGCTCCGAAAGGGAGGCTTTGCTGGTGCCGTATTCGATGAAGGCGGTGGTCGCCTGTCCCTCGGGGTTCACTTCCGCTTCGATCGTCGCTTCGAAGGGGCCGAGGGAGAGAAGGCTGTAGGGCGTTGAGATCGTCGGCGGTTTGACCAAGTCTTCGACGTAGGCCTGGACGGCCACCACCTCGGTGGGGGATGCCGCATAGCACTGCGAGATGACACTACCTGCAGTGGGCAGCTGGCATTCTGCGCTGGCCCCCCCGGCGTAGGAGCCGGTGGCAAACACGTTGTCCGCTGCGGCTCCGGATCCAGGATGGACTGCCACCGCAAGCGTCTCGCCGCGCTGCGCATCGACGGGCGAGGCCAACACGAACTTCTGCGTTTCCGCCTTGGACGATAGAGAAAGGAATTCGGAGATCTTCACGACTTTGCCCGTCGACGGTTCGATCAACACCAAAGCAACGCTCTGGCCAGAGCCCCCCGCGTTTGAGTGATCGACCCAGAATTCCTTGATAGTGCCGCTCACCGACACGGTGTACGCCGCTCCTTCGTATGCGTAGGCAAGACAGGTTTCGCTCGCAGGACAGCCCATCGTTCCGGTGAGCGTCGCGTTGCCGTTGTAGCCGACTAGTTCATTGCGCGCCTGAGCGGCCGCAGGGGCGACCATCGCGCACGCAACCAGAGCCGCCAAGGTGGCGGTTGCGCGCACCAGATGTCGACCGAGCCTCCCTCCCATGGGCTGCGAACGCCCCCCGTAACGCGTCTTCCTCACCTACTTTTCCTCCTGTTGTTGAACGAGCCTCCGTCCCGCCCGCCGCCCGCGATCTCGGTCGATCGGCTGAGAAGACGCGCTGAACAGAACTTTTCATTTGTTCACTGTAGCCAGTTGGAAAGATGGAAAAGGGCAGCCCGATTGGGCCGGAACCGAGCTCCGTTAGACGTTGCACGCCGCCAGCTAAACCAGCAGCCGATCCTTCGCTTGCCCGTCGAGTGGGCGTACTCCTGCATTAGGTGGAGCCGGTTGCCACCGACCGCTCATTCAGCTGCTGCAAACGCAGGCGGAGCGGGAACACGGCGGGGGCGGTTGGGTTCGCCGCGCGCCATCCGATCGCTCACCAACACGGTGCGTACCGTGGGCTGTGGCGTCGCCAGACCAAAAGCTGTACTGCCGGTTCGACTACCGGCGGGCGCTGAGTTCCCGGCGCGGGAGCAAGCGGCGGTGCCGGTCGAACCACTGCGCCGGGGGCCGACGCAACCTTAGGGATCTCCGCTGCACTCGCTTGCCCGCGCTTTTGTTCCCAGAGGTGGGTGCAACTGGGTCCTCCCGTGCTGCACCGCCGGGAGAGGAACAAGCCGACCACCGATGCGCCGGATGACGGCGGATTCGAGATCCACATCCGCCGTCGTTAGGACTGAACGGGGACGGCGAACCCCTTTCGTCGGCCAACGGACGTCGCTCCCCGCGCGCAGCAACCAAAATACGGTTGATCCTCGTGAGCGATGACCAGAAGATCCTCCCTCATCTCCTCCTTGCAGCCTTCGCGCAGGAGCTTGCCCGCTGCGGCGTGGAGGTGATCGCCACCTCGCCGGGGTCCCGCAACACCCCCCTGCTCTACGCCCTCAACGGCCAGCCGGAGCTCCGCTGTTTCCCTCATATCGACGAGCGGGTTGCAGCCTTCTTTGCGCTTGGCGCCGCCAAGGCAACGGGCAAGCCGGCAGCGGTGGTCTGCACCTCGGGGACCGCAGCCGCCAACCTGCATCCGGCCGTGCTTGAGGCCGACCAGGCCGGGGTGCCGCTGCTTGTGCTGACGGCCGATCGGCCAGCCGAGCTGCGCGAGGCTGGGGCCGGCCAGACCGTCGATCAGCTCAAGCTCTACGGCTCGGCGGTGCGCTGGTTCTTCGAGCTTGAGCTGCCCTCGGAGATCGAGGGGGCGGCCTTTGTCAGGGAGATAGCCTGCCGAGCCTGCAGGATCGCAACCCGCCCCAAGCCTGGCCCCGTCCAGATCAACATCCCCCTGCGGGACCCGCTTTTCTACAACTCCCCGCTGCCAAAGCCCCCAGGTGGTCGGGCGGGCGGCATGCCCCATCTCCGGTACCTGACCCCCTCTCCGCAACCGCTTTCCGTTCCCGAGCTCGAGCGGGCGCTTGCGCAATCGAGACGCCCCCTGTTTGTGGCGGGAAGGCTTGAGGGCTCCAGGGAGCAGCTGGCAGAGCAAGGGGCGCAGATCGCCGCCGCTGCAGCACGGCTTGGCGCACCGCTGTTTGCCGATCCGCTTTCCTGGTCCCGACGTCCGCCGGCAGCGGTCGCCCACTACGACGCGCTTCTGCGCGCAGAGGAGCGGCTGGCCGACCTGCGCCCCGATCTGGTGGTGCGGATCGGCGCCCTTCCCACCTCTAAGCCGCTGCGCTCCTGGCTTGGGAAGCTCGGCGACGCGGCGCAGATCGGCATCCACCCCTGGGGCGAGCTCCACGACCCGGAACGCAACCTGCAGCTGCTTGTCGAGGCCGAGCCGGCCGCCGTCTTGGCCGCCATCGCAGGCTCAGCTGCCGACCCGCAGTGGCTGGAGAGATGGCTTGCGCTCGACCGGTTGGCGGCCGCGACGTTGGACGATCTCGTTGGCAAGCGGTTCGGGGAGCTTGCCGCGATCCGCCGGCTTGCCGACCTTGTGCCCGAGGAGGCCGATCTGGTAGTTGCCTCCTCGCTGCCGATCAGGGATCTGGAGCTCCTTTGGCCGGCGCTTGAGCGCTCGCCGCGGGTGCTCGCCAACCGGGGCGCAAACGGAATCGACGGAACGGTGGCAACCGCCCTTGGCGTTGCTGCCGCGCAGCAAAGGCCAACCGTCCTTTTGGTTGGAGATGTCACCCTTGCGCACGACCTTGGCGGCATCTTCTCGCTGGGACGCCTCCCGGTCCCGCTGGCGATCGTTGCGATCGACAACGAGGGAGGAGCGATCTTCGACCTGCTGCCGGTCTCTCAAAGCCCGCCTGCAGCCTCGTTTTACACCTCGCAGATCCTCACCCCACCGGGCATCGACCACGGTCGGTTGGCGCAGGCGGCCGGAATCGCCCACCTGGCGCCCACCGACTTCGCGGAGCTTGCCCAGGGCCTCCGTTCGGTGCTGGCGGCGCAAGAGCCGACGCTGATCTCCCTCCGCTTTGCCCGTGCCGAGGGCGTTGCCGTCCGCAAGGGCGTTGCAGCCGCCGTGGACCAAACGCTTTTTAGCGAGAGCAACGCCGTCAGCGGGGGGTCGCGGGGGCCGATCGGCCGCTGACCGCCTTCGCGAGCATGCGCATTCGCCCCCGGCAAGCAGCAGGTGAAGTCGGCCCGGAGCTTGCGGTTGCGCCGGATCGCCGCCCGCACGAGGCGCTTGCGACCGCGGATCGGCCGACAGCGACAACCGCCCTGCCTTGGCGCTTGAGCGCCGCAGGTGGCCCACCTACCCTGAAGGCGGATGGCGCCGCCAACCAACCGGCTCGCGCAGCGTCTAGCCCACACACGGCGCAGCGCGGCATCCCTTGCGCGCGCTTGAGCGCAGCCGTCCAGGTGAAGCCGCCACCGTCCCCACCGCCCCGGGCGCCGATCGATCGGGTAGGGCCGCCGCAGCAAGTTGGGCCGCCTTCACCCGTTGCCCGGCTGGCGCGTCCGGCCGCTGCCAGCTGCTGTTCGCGCCGGTCCGCCGACCGTTAGCGCCAGCGACCCTGCCGGAAGCGCTGCACGCTCAACCTTGCGCTCTCATGGAGAGCTCATCGCGGTGGGCACGACGCGCGCGGGCGTGAAGGCGCACCCCGTGGCTACGCCGGCCGCGGCCAGCCAGACGAGGGCTAAGCGGCGAAGGCCAACGAGAAGGGCACGCTCACGGCTCCCGCCGAAGACTCGTCTCAGCTCTCACGGCGGTTGCCCTCTCGGAGATCCGGAGGCCGTAAAAACTGGGCCCGGTGAACGGCTTTCCGGCGCAGCGGGAGCTTCGCTCACACCGACCTCCGTGTGGTCTGTGAGATCGCATGCGTCCAGTGGTCCGGCGATGGTTCAGCATCTGTTCAGCTGCTCGCAGCGAATCGGCTGTCGTGAGGGCGGGGCATACGGATAAAGACCGAGGTGAGTCGGGGAGACAAGCAGGCGAAGCGTCGTCTGCAGCTTCAACTTGGGGTCCCGCCGACGTTGCACGCGAATCGGAGTCCCCGAAGCTCCCGGTGGCGGCGCAAATCCCCGCCCCGCCTAGTCCCGGGCGAGCAAAACGCGCTTCACGCCAAACGCATCCCGTACAAGCCCTGGGTTGAGCCCTGCAACGAACTAAGAAGGGCGCGACCCCAGCAGCTCCTCCAGGCACTAGGGCAGCCCCGCCGCCTGAAAGCTCGCAGCGGCCGGAAGGCCCAAGCGGGACCCCCGGCCGCCGCGATCCGCTAGCGGACCAACACCCGGATCGACCGTCGGCGGCCCCGGCGCAGGCGCACCACAAGGGTGTAGCGGCCGGGTGCAACGGCCCCGCCTGCCCCTAGCACGACCCTGATCCTCCGCCTGCCAAGGAGCGCGGCGCCGCGGGCCTTGAGGCGGCGACCGCGGTGAAGCTGGGCGAGGGTCCCGGACTTGATCTTTACCGGTCCGCTCTCAAGCCTGCCGGTGCAGATCGTAACCTTTCGCCTGCGCACCTTGTGGCCCACCCGCACCCGCTTGAGCTTGACGCTGCAGGTAAGCACCTCGACCATCCCCGGCTTGCCGGCCGGGCCGGTTGGGCCCGCGGGGCCGGCCGGGCCGGTTGGGCCCGCGGGGCCGGTTAGGCCAAGCTGCTGTTGGGGAGCGTAGGCGGTGGCATACAGCGCGCCGTCGGTGAACCGCACCGGTTCGCCTTCCACGATCGCTTCCAGCACCAGCGCGGCGCGGAGTTCACCGCTGACAACCGGCTTGACCGAGACCGCCAAGCTGCAGCTTGCGCCGGCACCAAGCGTTTCGCCCGCGCAGCCGTCCTGGTAGATGCCAAACTCGGCGGCATCTGGACCTTCGATCGTCGCCGCTTGCACCTCAACTACCTCGAAGCCAAGGTTCTTGAGCAGGACCGTCTGGACCGCTTCGTGTCCAACCGGCAGTTCCCCAAAGGCTCCGCCCACGATCGCCGGCGCTGGGCTGGCGATCCGTTCGGCGCTCGTCAGCACTCCCCCTTCATGTTCGCCCCCAAACAGGTAGGCAGCGTTTTCCGTCATCGCTACCGCCGCTCCGTCGCGCCGTTCGACAAGGCCCCAGGAGGCTCCGTAAAGGTGTTCCTCGTTTGCCGTCAGCCGTTGGACCTGGCGGAGATACGGCTCTTCGTATTCGTAATTGCCGTTTGGTTCCTCGCCGATCAGCGCGTGGCCGTAACCACCGGCTACGTAAAAGAGCGCGCCGTCGTCGAAGGGAAGTGCCGCCCCGCCGATCCGCGCCGTGGCGGTGGTGAACGATCTAACCGTCTTGCGGGTGTTGGGATTGAGGAGGACAGCCTCTTCGCTTGGGCCCGCGAGGTTTCCGCCGACGACAATCACTTCGCCGCTAGACAGCAGCGCCACAACGGGCTGGATTCCGCCGACCCCTTCAAGTTCCGGACCGGGTTCGATCGAGTCCGCGGTTGCGCTCTCCAGTTCGATGAATTCCGTCTTCGTCAGAAACGAACCTACGGCCCTTGGCGACCCGGTTGCGCCACCGACGATCAGCACCTTTCCACCCGGCAAGGTGATAGCCGCTGCTCCAAACTTCGCTTCGCCAAGGGGCGGACCGGCGATGAACCGTTTTTCGGATGGGATGTACAGTTCGGTGGTCTTCAGCGCGCCGGAGCTTCCCTCGCCCCCGGCAATCAGCACCTCCCCGTCTGGAAGGACCGCGACAGCCGCAAAGGCTCGGGCGGTTACAAGCGTTGCCGACAGCGGTTCGAACTTGTCGGTGCGGGGGTTAAAAAGTTCGGCGCTGTTTAGGGGGCTCGCTTCGTTGTAGGGCTTCGAGCTGCCACCCGCGATCAGGATCTCGCCGTTCGGCAGCGGCGCCGCCACCGCTCCCACCCGGGGGACGCCCAGCTGCGTGGGCAGCAGGCTTGCCGGGCTTGCCGCATCGGCGGGCCAAGCGAAGGCTGCGCCGAGGGAAAGGATGGCGCAAGCCGTCACGCAGACGCACGCAACTTGCCGTGCCGCCCCCGCTAGCAAAGCCATCACAGCTTCGGACCGCCTCGGTCTCTGCCCGCTTCCAGCCGAGCGCCTCGGTACCCACCTCCAGGCAAAAAGGTCCAGCCGCCTCGTCACGTTCTTGAGCCTACCAAGCCTACCGCTCGGGGAACAACCGTCCTGCCGAGGGCCGCAGAGGGCTTGTCCGCAGGCGAGGCGGGCGGCGCCCCGCCAAGCCGCTCGCCTGCTTGACCATCCCCGCTCAGCTCTTCTCCTGCAGCGATTGGCAGGAGCCGCCCACCCGCGATCGGGCGGGCCGGCGACCTGGAACCGCGCGGGCTTGCGCGAAATCTAACCGGCCAACCAAGGGATGGCTTAGCGCGACCGATGATTGCCGCCCAGGCAAGGTAGACGTCATGCCTCCCCTCTAAACGGGTATTCCTCTCTTGCTTGGGGAAGCAGAAGCTTCATCGAGATCGAAGCAGGGGAACTGCCCCCCGCCTTCAAGCGCCGCCTTCCGCTCGTCAGGGCACCCCAAGCGGCAAAGGCGCAGGCGGCCTTCAACCTCGCAGCCGGCTTCCCCTGAGTCGGTGGCCGCTGAAACGGTTCTCCTCGGTTATCGGGCTTCGCTGGAAGCTGGCAGCGACACCCCTCCCTTCACCTGAGCCTTACAGATCGGCGGCGGCTGACCGTACCCTCGCGGCGGACAACCGCTTGGCTATGAAAACGCTGCGCCGGTAAACACAAAGACAAGCAGGCGCTCCCGCGGCGGCGTCGGCTGGGCGCCGAGGCGACCCACGCCGCCTAAGAGCCTGCGGCGGCCGGCAAGCCCAGCAGGCCCGCCGGCCGCCGCTGTCAGCTAGCGGACCAACACCCGGATCGACCGTCGGCGACCCCGGCTCAGGCGCAGCAGAAGGTTGTAGCGGCCGGGCGCAACCGCCCTGCCGACCCCCAGCACGACCCTGATCCTGCGCCTACCAAGGAGCGCGGCGCCGCGGGCCCTAAGGCGGCGGCCGCGGTGAAGCTGGGCAAGAGTCCCGGACTTGATCTTCACCGGTCCGCTCTCAAGCCTACCGGTGCAGATCGTCACCTTTCGCCTGCGCACCTTGTGACCCACCCGCAGCCGCTTGAGCTTGACGCTGCAGGTAAGCACCTCGACCATCCCCGGCTTGCCGGCCGGGCCCGCTGGGCCGGTTGGGCCGGTTGGGCCAGAGGGGCCTGGCGGGCCGGCGGGGCCAGAGGGGCTGGGCGGCAGGTAGCCGGTCGCAGTCAAGGGGAAGGCCGGCAAAGTCACGTTGCTGCCTTCGACAGCTGCGGTCAGCGTGAGTTCCGCGCGCAGTTCGCCCGCCGCCATTGGCTTTGCTGACACGAGCAGCCCGCAGCTTTCCCCGGCCGCAAGAACGGCCTCGCTGCAGTCGTTTGCGCGCAGGGCGAAGGCGCTTGCGGCGGCGCCGCTGATCGTGACGGCGCCGATCTCCTCGGCAGCCTGGCCAACGTTTTTGACCACGATCACCCGATCGGCTTCCCGGCCGACCGGCAGTTCGCCGAACTCTCCGCCCACCACTCGGGGAACGGGCGCCGGGTTGGCGATCTCCTCGACGGTCGTTAGCACGCCGCTTGTGTTTTCACCGCCGAAGAGGTAGGCGGCGTTTGCAGTTGTGACCGCTGCGGCGGCGCTACGAGCTTCCGCAAGCGTCCAGGGGACTGGGTAAAAGGTTTCGCGTAGCACTGAAAAGCCTTCAACTTGCGGTAGAAACCCTACTTCCGCCGACAACGATCCCGCCGGTTGGGAAACTCCGTAGCCACCAACGATGTAGACAAGCGCACCGTCGTCGAAGGAGACGATCGCCCCACCGTTACGAGCGCTGGAGATTCCTTCCGATATCAGCTTCACCACCCGCCGCTCCGCTGGATCGATGATCTCCGCCATCTGTCTTTCGACGGAGCTACCGCCGCCATCGAACAAGACATCCCCGTTTGGCAGCAGCGCCACCTGAGGGTCGACACCGAGTGCCCCTTCTGCGCTTAGTTCGGGGCCTGCTTCGATTGTTCCGCCAACCGGTTCAAGCAGTTCCGTTTCGCGGAGACTGGTCCCGAGGGCGGCTGGCCTGCCCGTTGCGCCACCGATGATCAGCACCCTGCCTTCGGGGAGGGTAACTGCCACCGCACCGAACTTTGCTTGTCGAAGGAACGGCCCTTCGATGAACTTTTCCTCGCTTGGCACGTACCGTTCCGATGTCTTGAGCGCGCCTTCGCTCCCCACGCCGCCGGCGATCAGCACTTCGCCGCCCGGAAGCACCGCGGTCGCGGCAAAGGCGCGGGCGGTGTTCAGCTTCGCGCCAAGCGGCTTGAACGTGTCGGTGGCCGGGTTGAACAGTTCGGCGCTTGCAAGGAATTCCCTTTCTTCCCCGTACTTCGCCGCGGTGCCGCCGACGATCAGCACTTCGCCGTCTGGCAGTAACGCCGCGGATGCGCCGGTTCTGGCCACAGCCATGTGCGCTTCAAGGACCTTTGCGTACCCTTCGGCGGAGGCAGGGGGGGGCGAATACCGCTGCGCAGGACAAGGCAAGGATCAGGAAAAGCGCAGCTGCCCTTGGCGACCCCTGCCCCCAGGAAGACATCTCCGTTCCGCTCCGTCCTCGCTTGTCCTTTGCTTCGCGCGAAGAGAGGCGCCGCCACCGCAGACCCGCCTCGAAAGCGCCTTCTTATCGTACCAACCGCCTCCGTCCGCGCAGCGTTCACGGTCCACCCGATCTAGGTCGCCGCCCGACCGCCGCCAACCACCGCTCACCCCGTCAACAACGACAACATCGCCTGCAGCTTGAGCTCGGTCTCGGCGAGCTCGGCAGCGGGATCTGAGTCCCTGACGATCCCGTTGCCGACAAAGCAGCGGGCTTCGGTGTCTGCGGCAAGCACGCAGCGCAGCGCAACGCAGAATTCCCCCTCGCCGTTTGCATCGCAGAAGCCAACCGGCCCTGTGTACCAGCCCCGGTCAAAGCCCTCAAGGGTGGGGATCAGCTCGAGGGCGGCCTCTTTGGGCTCCCCGCCAACGGCCGGGGTTGGATGCAGCCAGCCGGCCGCCTCGATCACGCTCACCGGCTCGGCAAGCTGGGCGCGGATCGGGGTTGCAAGGTGCTGGATGTTTGCAACCCGCACTATCGTGGGCTCCTCTGCTGCCGTTGCCCAAAGGGCGTGGCGCTCAAGCTCGCCTACGATCCGCTGCACCACGATCCCGTGCTCTTCGCGGTGCGTTGCAGAACGGAGCAGCTGCTCGCCGAAGTGGCGATCAACGGCTGGGTCTGCGCTTCGCCGGGTGGAGCCGGCAAGTGCCATCGTGGTGAGACGCAGGCCCTCTCTTCTGACCAAAAGCTCGGGGCTTGCCCCGAAGAAGGTTGCGCCGCCTCCTGTTGAGATCAGGAAGTTGAAGCAGCTGGGGAACCGCTGGCGCATCGCGTCGTAGATGGTGGGCACGCTCACCCGCCTGCTGCTGTGGACGATCACCTCCCTGGCGATCACAAGCTTTCTGGCAGCTCCGGAGGCGATCAGCTCCTTGGCACGCTGGACGGCGGCTTCGTAGTGGGCGGGAAGCAGGGCGCTTTCGATCCGGCGGGAGGGTTGGAGGAAGGGGTCGTAGGGGAGGATGGGCTTTTCGGCGAACCACAGCAGGTCGGGGATCGTTCGCGTCACCGCCTCCGCCGGCAGCTCCCCCGGCTCAAGGAGGGTGGAGACCACCAGGGTGGCGGGCCGGTCCGAGCGGCTGGCAACCAACACCCTGGGGACCACCACCCGCGCCGATCCGAACTCCCGCCAGCGGCCTGCCGTTCCCCCATGTGGCGAGAAGGAGAAGCCGCCGAAGGCGATCGGCACCGGTCGCCCCGCCGCCTCCCCCGCCCCGGCGATGATCGCCTCCTCCGCCACCTTCGCCAAGCTGCGGGCAAGGTCGCCAAACCGGTCGGGGCCGGAGCCCTCAAGGGCAACCGCACAATCCAGTCCCGCCAGACAAAGGCCCCGCTCCGGCTGCTCAAACCAGAAGTGGGGACGGTCGAGGTCGGCAAGGGAGAGGACGAAGCGGACCGGATCGATCCTTCCCTCAAGCTCGACGGCAACGGAGAGCAGCCGTCTGCTTCCTCCGTTGTGCCCCAGCCCCTCCACCGCCCTTTTCACCGCCGACCCGATCCCCAGGTCGCGGCGGAGAGGGCGCGCAGGCCACATCCGCTAGGTCTCCTGCCTCCCCCGAGAGATCGCGATCTCGCCGGTGCGGACGGTCTCCACCAGCCCGTACTGCCTTGCCAGCTCCTCGAAGGCCGAAACCTTCTCGGCGCTTCCCGTCACCTCGACAACCAAGGAGCGACGGCCGACATCTACGACGTTGGCTCGGAAGATCTCAACCAGCTGCAGCACCTCCGCCCGCTGGGAGCCGTCGGTGGCGATCTTGAAGAGCGCCAGTTCCCTGCAGACCGACTCCTTGGGCTCCAGGTCCCTGATCTTGATCACGTTGATCAGCTTGTGGAGCTGCTTGGTCACCTGCTCGATCGGGTGCTTGGCGCCGTCGACGGTGAGGGTGATCCGGCTGTAGGCGGGGTCGTCGGAGGGACCGACGGTCAGGGTCTCGATGTTGAAGCCGCGCCGGGCGAACAGCCCGGCGATCCTCGTCAGCACCCCCGCCTTGTTCTCCACCAGGATCGAGAGCACGTGGCGGCGACCGGTCCGCCGCGCGCCGGCCGCTTCCAGCTCCTCGAGGCTGATCAGCTCCTTGGTACCCGGCTCGCCCATCTAGCCAACCATTTCCCGGGCGGCCTTCCCGGCGGGGATCATCGGGAAGGTGTTCTCCTCCCTGCTCACCCGCACGTCCACCACCACCGGCCCCTCCGTCTCAAGGGCGCGGCGGAAGTCCTCGACCAGCGTCTCCTTCCGTTCGCAGCGCATCCCGGTGGCGCCGTAGGCCTCGGCCAGCTTGACGAAGTCGGGGTAGCTGCCCAGATCGACGGCGCAGTACCGCTTGTCCCAGAAGAGCTCCTGCCACTGGCGGACCATCCCCAGATAGCCGTTGTTCATGATGAAGACCTTGATCGGGATCCGTTCCTGGGCGCAGGTGGCAAGCTCCTGGGCGTTCATCTGAACAGACCCGTCGCCGGTCACGCAGCAGACCAGCTCGCCCGGCCGCCCGACCGCCGCCCCCATCGCCGCCGGCAGGCCAAACCCCATCGTCCCCAGGCCGCCCGAGTTGATCCAGCGGCGCGGCTCCTTGAAGTGGTAGTACTGCGCCACCCACATCTGGTGCTGGCCGACGTCGGAGGTGACGATCGCTTCCCCTTCCGTCGCCTCGTACAGGGCCTTGATCATCAACTGGGGCTTGATCTCCGAGTCCGTTGTTTCCTCGTAGCGGAGCGGGTAGGCGAGCTGCCAGCCCCTGATCCGCTCCCACCAGGCGTCGAGGCGGTGGGGATCGGGCGAAAGCTTCTTGTACTCCTCGACCAGCCGGGCCAGCACCCGCTTGGCGTCGCCGACGATCGGGATGTGGGCCGGCACGTTCTTGGAGATCTCCGCCGGGTCGACGTCGATGTGGATGATCTTCGCGTTTGGCGCGAACTCCGACAGCTTGCCGGTCACCCGGTCGTCGAACCGGGCGCCGATCGCGCAGATCAGGTCTGCCTCGTCCATCGCGTAGTTGGCCGTCCGCGTCCCGTGCATGCCCAGCATCCCCAGCCACTGCGGGTGGGGGGCGGGGAAGGCGCCAAGCGCCATCACCGTCGCGGTGACCGGGAAGGGGTCAAGGGCGGCAAGCTGGCGCAGCTCGGGGGCGGCGTTGGCGGAGACCACCCCGCCGCCGACGTAGAGGACCGGCCGCTTGGCCGCGGCAAGCGCCCGCGCCGCCTGGCGGATCTGCTTGGCGTTCCCCTCGACCGTCGGCTGGTAGCCGGGCAGCCTCACGTCGGTTACCGGCTTGTAGTCGATCTCCGCCCGGGAGAGGTCCTGGGGGATGTCGACCAGCGTCGGCCCCGGTCTGCCGGTCTTCGAGATGTGGAAGGCCTCGTGGATCGCCCGCGGGATCTCCCGCGGGTCCTGGATCAAAAAGGAGTGCTTGACGATCGGCATCGTGATCCCGATCGTGTCCGCCTCCTGGAAGCCGTCGGTGCCGATCAGTTCGGTGCGGACCTGGCCCGTGATGAAGACGACCGGCACCGAGTCCATCATCGCGTCGCAGATCGGGGTGACCAGGTTTGTCGCGCCCGGGCCGGAGGTGGCAAGGGCCACCCCCACCTTGCCCGTCGCCTTGGCGTAACCCTCGGCCGCATGGCCGCCGCCGGCCTCGTGGCGGACGAGGATGTGGCGGATCGAGGCGTCGTAGAAGGCGTCGTAGGTGGGGAGGTTGGCGCCGCCGGGCAGACCGAAGACAACCTCGACCCCCTCTGCCTTCAGACACTCGACGATTGCATCGACGGCGCGCACCACCGCGAGTCTAACAGGGGACCGCCAGCCCCCCGGATGCTCCGCCGGCCTTTAGCTCAAGCGCCGGCCGCGGCAAGCTCCTCGAAGCGATCGAGCAGCTGCCAGTTGGCAACGAGCGCCGCCCGCGCCGCAGCCGCGGCCGCCTCGGCGGCGGCCGGCCGCCGCTCCTGCGGAAGCGACCCGAGGTGGCGTGCAAGCGCCCGGCGAAGGAGCGCGGCGTGTTCCCGGTCGAGGACGGCGTGGACCCGGAAGTAGGCAAGCCGGCCGTCGTCTTGAAAGCCGTAGCGGTCGACCAGCGCCTTTGCCTTGGTGGCGGCAACGGCCGGTTGGCTTGACTCCACGCCGTAAAGGGCGCCCAACAGCCCAGCCGGCTCCGCGCCGGCCCGCCAGCGCCGCGCGCAGGCGACCGTTGCCGGCCATGGCTCCTCCTCGCCTGCCCCGGTCGCCTCGGCGAACCGCTCCCACAGCCCAACGTGCTCCTGCTCCTCCCTGCCGTGCAGCTCAAGCTCCCGCACAAGGCCTGGCTCCTCGCCAAGCGCCTCCCGCGCCCAGGCCGCAAGCTCCAGCGAGCAATCGGCGATCGTCCTCACCAGGTGGCGGTACTGGCCGGCGTACCGCGCCAGTTCGCCGGGGAGGAGCCTGCCCGCCGGCCAGCGCAGGTACCACGGGTGCTCAAGCAGGTTGAAATCGGCGATTGCGCCCTCCAGCTTCTGGGCGAGGTCCAAGCCGACGTCTGCCATTGCCGCCGCCACCCTACACCGCCGGCCGGAGGAAAGCTCAGCGGTGCGCCTTGCGCTGCTCCAGCTGCAGCCTTGCCAGCTCGTTTTCGGAGGGGATCACCTCCGGCGTGAAGTAAAGCTCGGCGCCGCAGCGGGTGCACAGCGTGTCATGGATCTTGCAGAGGTTCCGGCAGCGGGGGCAGAGCCGCCGCTCGACCTCCCGTTCGTTTCTGTAGACGATCGCGGTCAGCAGGCCGAGGACGGGGACCACGCCGGAGATGATGAACCAAAGCCAAAAGGACGAGCCCTTGACCTTGCCGACGATCCCGCCCGCGATCCCAAAGGAGATGGCGATGTAGATGTAGGCGTCGGCGGCGGTCCCCGGCAGCATCTACAGCAGCACGCGAAGCGCCCAGATCACCGCGGCGATCGCCACCACGGCCACCAGGATCGTGGCAAGGAACGCCACAAGCCCGATCACCACGTGGAGCAGGAGGTACCCGGCGACCACCAGGATCAGGAACGCCAGCGCCAGCTGCCCGACGGAGCGGTGCCGTTGCCTTGGCCTTCCCGTTGCCCGTGCCATCACCAACCAGTTTAGGCCAGCCCGCGGCAGCCTGCGCCGCTCGCCGCCCTAGACGCCAAGCCGCTCCCTGATCAGCCGCTGGACGGTGGCCCCGTCGGCCCTCCCCTTCGTCGCCCTCATCACGTGGCCGACGATCGGGCCGATCGCCTTCAGCTCGCCGGCGCTTACCTTCTCGGCGGCCTGCGGGTTTGCCGCGATCGCTTCGGCCACCAGCTCCGCCAGCTGGTCGCCGTCGCGCAGCGCCTCAAGGCCCTCCCGGGCAACGATCTCAAGGGGGTCTCCCCCCTTCGCCAGCAGCGCCTCGAGGACGGCGCGGCCGGCGGCGGTTGAGATCCGCTTCGCCTCGACCAGCTCCACGACCTTTGCCAGGGCGGCAGGCGAGGCCTTCTGCTCAAGCGGGTCCTCCCCCTCCCCCAGCCGGGGGGCAAGCTCCTCGACAACCCAGCTGGCGACCCGCCCGGCCGGCGCCCCTCCGGCGGCAAGCGCCTGCTCGAAGAAGGGGCCAAGCTCGGTCCGGAAGACCAGCGTGCAAGCGTGGTGGGCGGCCACCCCAAGGGCTTCGTAACGGCGGATCCTTGCGGCGGGAAGCTCGCCGACGGCAGCCCGCGCCTCGGCCAGCAGCTGCTCGTCGATCTGGACGGGGGGCAGGTCCGGCTCCGGGAAGTAGCGGTAGTCGTGGGCCTCCTCCTTGCCGCGCATCACGGTCAGCCGACCGCTCTGGGGGTCGAAGTGGACGGTCTCCTGGGCGACCTCCTCCCCTGCGGCAAGGATCTCCTCCTGGCGGGCGATCTCCGCCGCCAGGCCCCGTTCCAGGTACCTGAAGGAGTTGATGTTCTTCAGCTCCGTCTTGGTGCCAAGCCGGTCGCTGCCCAACGGCCGCAGGGAGACGTTGGCATCGACCCGCAGCGAGCCCTCCTCCATGTTCACGTCGCTTACCCCCAGCTCCTTTAGGGTCGCCCGCAGCAACCGCAGCCACTGGCCGGCCTCCTCCGGCGAGCGCAGGTCGGGATGGGTGACGATCTCCACCAGCGGCGTCCCGCCCCGGTTGAAGTCGACCAGCGAGAGATCGGAGCCGTGGATCCGCCCGGAGCCGCCGTAGTGGATCAGCTTGGCCGCGTCCTCCTCGAGGTGGACCCGTTGGATCCGCACCCCCTCCAGCTCGCCCCCCCGGCACAGCGGCAGGTCGTACTGGGAGATCTGGTAGCCCTTCGGCAGGTCGGGATAGAAGTAGTTCTTGCGGTGGAAGACCGACCGCTCCGCCAGCTCGCTGCCAAGGGCGGCCCCGATCATCAGCGCGTACCGCAGCGCCTCCTTGTTGACCACCGGCAGGGCGCCGGGCAGCCCCAGGCAGACGGGGCAGATGTTGGTGTTCGGGGGATCGCCGAAGGCGACCCGACAGCCGCAGAAGAGCTTGGTCCGGGTGGAGAGCTGGACGTGGATCTCCAGGCCGATCACCGGCTCCAGCTGCCCGCTTCCTACACCCATCCCTCCCTCCCGGAGAAGCCAAGCGCCCCCTCCAGGGCGTGGGCCGCCTCAAGCAGCAGCTGCTCGCTGAAGTGGGGGCCGGCAAGCTGCAGCCCAACCGGCAGCTGCCGCCCCCCCTCCTCGGCAAAGCCGCAGGGGATCGAGATCGCCGGGATCCCGGCAAGCGACATCGGCACCGTGAAGTAGTCGTTCAGGTACATCGCCCAGGGATCCTCCCGCTTTGCGCCAAGCGGGAAGGCAACCTCGGCCGAGGTCGGGCAGACGATCAGGTCGACCTCCTCGAAGGCGGCCCGAAAGTCGGCGAGGATCAGGGTCCGGACCCGCTGGGCCTGGGCGTAGTAGGCGTCGTAGTAGCCGGCGGAGAGGACGTAGGTGCCAAGCATGATCCGCCGCTTCACCTCCGGGCCAAACCCCTCCGCCCTGGTCCGCTCGTAGGTGTCGACCAACCCCTCCCCTTCGACGCGCAGGCCGAACCGCACCCCGTCGTAGCGGGCGAGGTTGGAGGAGGCCTCGGCCGGCGCCAGCACGTAGTAGGCGGAGAGGGCGTGGGGGGCGTGGGGCAGGGAAACCCGGTCGGTGACCTCGGCGCCAAGCTGCCCTGCCAGCTCAAGCGCCCGCTCAAAGGCCGCCCGCACCCCCGGCGCCAGCCCCTCCCGCTCAAACAGCTCCCGGGGCACGCCAAGCCTCAGCCGCCCCCGCCTGCCCAGGCCGCCAAGCTCCTGGGCCTTGGGCAGGGAGATCGCGCCCGGCAGCTCCACCGAGGTCGCATCGAGCGGGTCGCGGCCGGCCATCAGGCTGAAGAGCAGCGCCGCATCTGCAACGGTGCGGGTCATCGGCCCGGCCTGATCGAGGGAGGAGGCGAAGGCGATCATCCCGTAGCGGGAGACCGCGCCATAGGTCGGCTTCAAGCCGACGATCCCGCAAAGTGCGGCCGGCTGGCGGATCGAGCCGCCGGTGTCGGTGCCAAGCGCCCACGGCGCCAGGCCGGCGGCGACGGCGGCCGCCGAGCCGCCGGAGGAGCCGCCGGGGACCCGCTCCCGGTCCCAGGGGTTGCGCACCGGCCCAAAGGCGCAGTACTCGCTCGAGGAGCCCATTGCAAACTCGTCCTGGTTGGTCTTGCCCAGGAGCGTTGCGCCGGCCGCCTGAAGCCTGGCGACGGCCGTTGCGGTGTAGGGGGGGCGGTAGTCGGCGAGGATCCGCGAGCCGGCCTGGCTTGGCACCCCGCGCGTGCAGAACAGGTCCTTGACGGCAAGCGGCACGCCCCCAAGCGGCAGCTCCCGCAGGCCCTCGGCGCTTGGCTCCTCCTCGGCCAGCCAGCAGAAGCAGTTCAACCGATCGGCCCTTGCTTCCTCGGCTGCCGCCCGCTCCCGGTAGAAGCGGAACAGCTCTAGGGGGGAGAGCTCGCCGCTGCGGATTGCCGCAACGGCCTGGAGCGCGGAAAGGGCAAGCAGCTCGGCGGCCATCTCACGCCTGGGGGCTTGGCACGAGGAAGAACTCCCCCTCCCTGGCCGGGGCGGCGGCAAGCGCCTCCTCGCGCGGCAGGCTCTCCCCTTGCTCGTCCGCCCGCAGCGGCGCCCGGGCAAGCGCCACATGGGCCGTTGGCGGGACATCGGCGGTGGCCACCTCGCCGATCTTTGCGACGTGCTCCAGGACGGCGGAAAGCTCCCGGCCAAGCCGCTCAACCTCCTCCTCGCTCAGCTTCAGCCGGGCGAGCCTGGCGACGTGGAGAACCTCGTCCCGCTCGATCATCGCCCGCATTCTATGAGCCGCTTGCCGGCTTCGGCGGGGGCCGGCGCTCCACCTCGAGCGGCCGGTAGATGTCGGTCCGCTCGTCCCGCATCCCCTGCCAGCAGCCAACCAAAAGGAGCGCCGCCCCCGCCAGCTGCAGCCAGCTCCCGGCGGCCAGCCCGGTTGCGTGGTGGGGCCGCTCGGCGATCCGCACCAAGGCGCAGATCAGGCCGGCCAGCGCCGCCCAGGTGGCCCACACCACGGTTGCAATCGGGAGCGCGCTGGAGCGCTCCCGGGCGGCGGTGAGGACCACCGCCACGCCAAAGAGGGCGGCGAGGATCAGGAAGACAACGGTTGGGCCGAAGGTGGAGAAGGTGGAGATGGAGCGGCTGCCGCGGCTGTAGGCGGGGAGGGCAAGGCCAACGGCAAGGGCGATCACGCCGGCAAGGACGATCCGCTCCCCCCAGCGGACCCTTTCCAGGAGCTTGACATCGGCCTTTGTCATCGACCCAACCTTAGGGCAGCGGCGCGCGCGGTGTTGTGCAGGAGCATCGCCACCGTCATCGGGCCGACCCCGCCGGGGACCGGGGTGATCGCCGCCGCCACAGCCGCCGCGCCGGCGAAGTCGACATCCCCCACCAGGCCGCTCTTGTTGCCGGCCTGGGCCGGATCGATCCGGTTGATCCCGACGTCGATCACAACGGCCCCGGGCCGCACCCACTCCCCCTTGACCAGCCGGGGCACGCCAACCCCGACGACCAGCAGCTCCGCCCGCCTGGTGACGGCGGGAAGGTCCCTGGTCCGGGAGTGGCAGACGGTAACCGTTGCGTTGGCGTTGATCAGCAGGGCCGCCATCGGCCTGCCGAGCAGGTTCGAGCGGCCGATCACCACCGCCTCCCTGCCCTCCGGGTCAAAGCCGATCTCGGCGAGCAGCCGCATCACGCCAAGCGGCGTGCAGGGGGCAAGCTGGGGCCTGCCCTGGAGGAGCAGGCCGGCGTTCAGCGCCGTCAGACCGTCCACGTCCTTGTCGGCCGGGATCAGGGAGATCAGCGGCTCGGCCCGGTAGCCGTCGGGAAGCGGCAGCTGGAGGAGGATCCCATCGACCTCGGGATCGTCGGCAAGCTGGGCCAGCCGGTCGGCGACGGCCGCCTGACCGCAGTCGGCGGGCAGCCTGACGTCAAGCGGTTCGATCCCAACCTCCCGCGCCGCCTTCTGCTTGTTGGCGACGTAGATCTGGGAGGCGGGGTCCTCGCCAACCAGCACCGTCGCAAGCCGCGGGGGGCGGCCCAGCCGCTCCCGCAGCCCGGCGACCTCGGCGGCCACCTCCGCCCTCACCTTGGCTGCCACCGCCTTGCCGTCGATCAGCTCGGCCACCGCGCCGCGATGCTACAGCCGCCGCAGCTTCGCGTGCTCCAAAAGGAGGGTGCGGAGCGCTCCGTCGTCGAAGCGGACCTTCACCACTCCCTCCCGTTCGAAGCCGCAGATCGTGCCGGCGCCAAACAGGTCGTGGGCAACCCGCTCCCCCACGGCAAAGGAGCCCGGCACAGCGGCGCCGGCGCCCACCCCGCCCAGGCGAGGGTCGACAACCACCTCCCTGGGCAGCTCCCCGAGGAACCGGCTTGGCAGCTGATCGTAGCGGCGGCGGCCGAACCGGTAGCGGCTGTAGGCGTAGGTGAGGTAGAGCCGCCGCATCGCCCGGGTGAGGCCGACGTAGAAGAGGCGGCGCTCCTCTTCAAGGTCCTCCTCCCCCTGGGAGTTGATGTGGGGGATCAGCCCCTCCTCGCAGCCGACGATGAAGACGAGCGGAAACTCGCTGCCCTTGGCGTTGTGGAGGGTGGTGAGGGTGACCGCCCCCTCGGCGCCGGGCTCCTCCTCCCCTTCGCTTAGGGCGGTCTGCTGGAGGAACTCCTCGAGGGGCAGCGGGCCGCCAAGCTCCCGTTCCCGTTCGCGCGCCATCGCCACCAACTGGCCGAGGTTTTCAAGCCGCTCCGCCCCCTCCACCCCTTCGGCTTCAAGCGCCTCCCCCAGGCCGCTTGCCGAGACGACGGTCTCGATCAGCTCGGCGACGGTTGCCCCGCCGGCGCGCAGCCCGGCAAGGTGGCCGTAAAGGGAGGCAAACTCCCGCAGCCCCCGGGCCGGCTTGCCGGCAAACCCGCCAACCACCTCCGGCTCGCCGGCCAGCTCAACGGCCGGCTGGGAGCGCTCCCTGGCGATCGCCTGAAGCCTGGCAAGCGTCGCCTCCCCAACCCCGCGACGAGGCGCGCCAAGCGCCCTGGCAAAGGCGACGTGGTCCCAGGGGTTGACAAGCAGCCGCAGATAGGAGAGGACGTCCTTCACCTCCGCCCGTTCGAAGAACCGCAGCGCGCCAACCAGCCGATAGGGAATCCCGGTCCGGTTGAAGAGCTCCTCGAACACCCGGGAGAGGCTGTGGGTCCGGTAGAAGACGGCGGCCTGGGAAAGCCGGCCCCCTTCCCCGAGGTACCGTTCCAGCTCTTCGACCACGAAGTAGGCCTCGGCGAGGTCGTCTGGCAGGCCGCTGACGTAAACCGGCTCCCCTTCGCCAAGCTCGCTCCACAGCCGCTTCTCCAGGGAGCGGCGGTTGCTTGCGATCACCCCGTTGGCGGCTTCCAGGATCAGCTGGGTGGAGCGGTAGTTCTGCTCCAGCTTGACCACCTTTGCCTCGGGGAAGTCGCGCTGGAATTCAAGGATGTTGCGGACGTCGGCGCCCCGGAACCGGTAGATCGACTGGGCGTCGTCGCCCACCACCGCAAGGTTGCGGGAGCCGGGCCGGTCCTTCACCAGCAGCCGCAGCAGCCGGTACTGCACCGGGTTGGTGTCCTGGTACTCGTCGACGAGGACGTGGAGGAACCGGCGCATGTAGTGGTCGCGGACCTCCTCCGCCCCTTCCAGCAGGCGGACCACGTGGAGGAGCAGGTCGTCGAAGTCGACGGCGTTGGCCTCAAGCAGCGCCTGCTCGTAGCGGGCGAAGACCGCTGCCGCAGCCTCCTCAAGCTCCCCTTCCACCCCCTGGGAGCGGTAGGCTGCGGCGTCCAGCAGCCGGTTCTTCGCCGCCGAGATCTCCTGCTGGATCCGGCTCTCCGAAATGCGCTTCGGGTCGTACCCCTCCTCCTCGAGGAGGTTCTTGATCAGCCGCCGGGAGTCCTGCTGGTCGTAGATCGAGAAGTTCGCCGTCAACCCAACCCGCTCGGCGTTGGCGCGGAGGATCCGGGCGCAGGCCGCGTGGAAGGTGGAAAGCCAGGGCAGGCCGCCCAACCGCTCCCCCAGCAGCCGCTCCACCCGTTCGGCCATCTCCCTTGCCGCCCGGTTGGTGAAGGTGATCGCCAGGATCCGGTCCGGCGGGACGCCTTGATGGACGAGGTAGGCAAGCCGGTGGGTAAGCACCCTGGTCTTGCCGCTGCCGGCGCCGGCAAGGATCAACAGCGGCCCCTCCGGATGGACCACCGCCTCCCGCTGGGCTTCGTTGAGGCCGGAGAGCAGCTGTTCGACCTCGGCTAACCCCGTTGACAGGATGCTCTCCATCGCGGGAAGGATAAGGTTGCCGTCGGCGTCAGCCACCTGCCGGGTCCCCGCCGCGCACCCGGCGCAGCGGCCTGACGTTGTCCGGCGGCGGCTGCACCCCCTCGGCCTCGGCCAGCCGGCGTTCAAGGGCCTCGATTCGCGCCGCCAGCTTTTCAATCGCCTCGGCGATCGGGTCGGGGAGGTGGATCCAGTCGGTGTCGGGGCCCTCCGGCCGTCTGCCCTCGACGCGCACCGGGTGACCGGGGTTGCCGACCACGGTGGCGTTTGGGGGGACGTCGGTGATCACCACCGAGTTGGCCCCGATCTTCGCGCCGTGACCGACGGTGATCGGTCCCAGCAGCTTCGCCCCGGAGCCGATCGTCACGTTGTCTTCCACCGTCGGGTGGCGTTTGCCGGTTGCAAAGCCGGTGCCGCCCAGGGTCACCCCCTGGTAGAGGGTGACGTCGTCCCCCACCTCGGCCGTCTCGCCGATCACCACGCCGGCGCCGTGGTCGATGAACAGCCGCCGGCCAAGCTTTGCGCCGGGGTGGATCTCGATCCCCGTCAAGGTCCGTGCGAGGTGGGAGATCGCCCGGGGCAGGACCGGCACCCCCGCCTCGTGGAGGCGATGGGCAACCCGATGGGCAAGCACCGCGTGGATCCCAGGCCAGGTGGCGAGGATCTCCAGGTCGGATGCGGCGCGGGTGGCCGGGTCGCGGTCCCTGGCGGCGCGCAGGTCCTCCCGCAGCTCCCGCCAGGCCCTTCGGGCAAACGACAGGCCAAGACCAAGCCCCATATCTCCACCCAGGCTAGCGGCCGGGCGGCACGAAGAAGGGCTGGGAGATGTACCGCTCGCCGGAGTCGGGGAAGATCACCACAAACCGCTTCCCGGCGCTTTCCGGCCGGTCGGCAACGGTCAGCGCCGCGTGGAGGGCCGCCCCTGCGGAGATCCCGATCAGCACCCCCTCCTCCCGGGCGCACCGCCACGCGCACTCAATCGCCTGCTCGTCGCCGACGGCAACCACCTCGTCGATCAGCGCCCGGTTGAGGACCGGCGGGACGAAGCCGGCGCCGATCCCCTGAATCCGATGCGGCCCCGGCCTGCCGCCGGAGAGGACCGGAGAGCCGGCCGGCTCCACCGCGACGATCTGCAGCCTGGGGTTGTGGCTGCGCAGGTATTCGCCGCAGCCGGTGATCGTGCCGCCGGTGCCAACCCCGGCGACCAGCACGTCGACCTGCCCCAGCGCCCGCTGGATCTCCGGGCCGGTGGTCTGGCGGTGGGCCTGCGGGTTGGCGGGGTTTGCAAACTGGTTGGGCATGTAGGTCTCCCGCCCTGAGGCAAGCTCCTTTGCCGCCTCAAGCGCCTCGTTCATCCCGCCCAGCGACTCGGTCACCACCACCTTGGCCCCGTAGAGGGCAAGCAGCGCCTCCCGCTCCCTGCTCATCCCCTGGGGAAGGGTGAGGATCAGCTCGTAGCCCTTTGCGGCGCAGACGAAGGCAAGGGCGATCCCCGTGTTGCCGCTGGTCGCCTCGACGATCGTGGTGCGGCCCGGCTTGATCCGCCCTTCCCGCTCCGCCGCCTCGATCATCGCCACCCCGATCCGGTCCTTCACCGAGCCGCCGGGGTTGAAGGCCTCCAGCTTGGCGAACAGCCGCACCCCGTTTTCACCCGCCGCCCTGCCGGCAAGGATCCGGCGCAGCTCGACGATCGGGGTGTTGCCAACCAGGGCAGCGGGGTTGGCGGCAAGCCGCAACCCCCCCGTGCCGCGGTCGCCGACGGGCGGCCCGCCTACCTTGCTTGAGCTTCCCGTTCCTTGGCTTCCTGTTCGAATTCCTTCGCCTGCTGGGCCGTTTCGTTTGCTTCCGAGCTCTTCCCTTCCTTGCGCAGGCGGGCCGCTTCTTCGTTCAGTTCCCTGGCTTCCTTGCGGTCTTCTTCCGCCTGGCGGGCGGCCCGGCGATGCTCGATCGCTTCCCGCTCGCGGGGGCTTGCCTTCGCTTCTTCGGCTGCTTCCTTTTCGGCCACGGCCGCCTTTTGGCGAAGTTCGCTTGCTTCTTCTTCGGCGAGCTTGGCTTCTTCGCCCTTCCCTTCCTTCTTCAGCTTGGCCGCTTCTTCGCTTGCTTCCTGCGCTTCCTTGCGCTTTTCGCTTGCTTCTTCGCTTGCGCTTGGCAGCTTGCCGGCTTCCGCCGTTTCCGTCGCTTCGCTTACCGTCGAGCGGGAAGCGCTCCCCTTGTGATGGGAGGAGCCGCAGCCGGCAAGGGCAATCGCCAAGCCGGCAAACAGGGGCAGGAACAGCTTTGACTTGCGGTTGATCGACACGAGCACGGTGGTAGCGTACACGGTCTGGTCGGCGGATGGGCGACACCGCTACTTCCGCGGCCGCCGCGGTTTACCGCTAAGGCAGGAGCAGACGGCTGGGCGCTGCGGCAAGCGGCCGTTGCGCGCTGCCGGCCGTAGTATGCTTGCGCGAAGGAGCGGAAAGGGATGATCAACAGGGTGTTTCGGGAGCCTCTCCTTGGAGCCGCCGTTGCAGCCGCCTTGGCGCTTGGCGGGCCGGCGGCAGCCCAGGCCGCGACAACGGCCCAGATCGTCCCGGAACTGCGGCCGGCGACGCCAAACAGCCGGACAACCGTCCACTACACCGCCCGGTTCAGCTCGACGACCGGCGGCCTGCCGGCGCCCCTGCGCACCGCCAAGGTGTTCCTTCCCGAAGGGCTGACCAACGAACGGCTTGCCTGGCCGCGGACGCTCGGCTGCGGCAGAAAAACGTTGCTGAGCAGGGGCGCGGCCGGATGTCCGGCCCGCTCGCTGGTTGGGACCGGCAGCGCCCTGCTGGCCGTTGAAGCGGCGGGAACGACCGAGAAGGTGCCGGCCAAGCTGTTTGTCTTCGTTGGGCCCACCGACGGCGCCTACGTCCTTGAAGTGCTTGGCGAAACGGCAACCAAGCCGGCCCGCCGGTTCGTCTTCACCGAGCAGCTCTCCGCGCTCAGCTCGCCGTACTCCTCCGGCCTGGAAACGACCTTTGAACCGATCCACGTCGCCCCCGGCCTGCCCCCCGCATCGATCCTTGAATACTCCCTTGCCGTCGGCGAACCGGCCGGCAAGGCAAAGGCCGCGGCGCGCCGCCGCGCCAAGGTTCGCCGGCACGGCAAGCCCCACCGCCGGCGGCGGGCAAAGGGCCGCCCCCACCGCCCGACCGCCAACCTGCGCGGCGAACTGAAGATGTTCACCCCGCCCCGCTGCCCGCTCGGCGGCTACCACTGGCTTGCCCAGTTCACCTTCACCGACGGCTCCAGCCAGGAACTTGCCATCACCACCGCCTGTCCGTAGGCCGTGGCTGACGGCAGCCCTTGCCGCCTGCGGCCTGGCTGCCTCCCTGCCGCTGGCCGTGGCCGGCGCCGCCCAGCTCCCCGCGGCGAAGCTTGAACCGGCGCTGCGGCCCGCCACGCCAAACCGGCCGACAACGGTTGCCTTCAAGGTGCGGTTTGGCGGCTCCGCCGGCCTGCCGCCCCCGCTTCGCTTCGCCCGGGTCTTTCTCCCGGAAGGGCTCACCAACCTGAAGCTGAGCTGGCCGAGGACGCTTGGCTGCAGCCGCAGCCGGCTGCTCGCCCGCGGACCGGCGGGCTGTCCGCCCCGCTCCCAGATCGGCTACGGTAGCGCCCTGCTTGCGCTGGAAGCCGGCGGGGTGATCGAGCGCAAACGGGCGCGGCTGACGGTGTTCGTGGGGCCGACCAACGGCGCCTACATCCTCAACGTCCTTGGCGAAGTGGCCGGCCCGCTGGCGATCAGGTTCGTCTTCTCCGAGCAGCTCTCCGCCGTCAGCTCCCCCTACTCCTCCGGCGTGGAAGTTGCCCTTGGCAACTCCTTTGTCTCCTCCCTTTTGGAACTGACCGAGGTGGTTGGCGCACCGGTCCCCCGGGGCGCGGGACGCCGGTTTGGCCGGCTGCGGATTTACACCCCCAGGCGGTGTCCCGCCGGCGGCTACCACTGGTTTGCCGCCTTTCAGTACGCAGGCGGCGCCAGCCAGACGGTGGAAACGGTCACCCCCTGCCCGTAGGGGTCAGATGTAGTACATCGCCGCGCCGGCTTCCCGCGCTTCCCGCTCGACGACGTCGGCGATCGTGGTCCGCTCAAGGACCTCCCGGGCGGCCTTTGCCGCGTCGGCGAAGACGCCGGTTGCCTCGGCGCCAAGCGGGCCGTCAAGCAGCTCGACGACCTCCAGGACGGTGATCTGGGCCGGTGGCTTGGCGAAGTAGTACCCCCCCTTGACGCCCCGTTGGGAGGCGACAACGCCGCCGCGGCGCAGCGAGACGAACAGCTGCTCGAGGAACTGGCTGGGCAGACCGGCCCGCCTTGCCAGCTCGGCGATCGGCACCGGCCGGCCCTGGTCGCTGCGCGCCAGCTCGGCAAGCGCCCGGACGGCGTAAGGGGATTTGGCGGTGATCGAAAGCATCGCGGCCTGGCGCCGCCAGCTTACAGCCTTCCCCGTCCCGCCCCTACAACCAGCCCCGCTCGGTGGCGATCAGCACCGCCTGGGCGCGATCGACGGCGCCAAGCTTGCCGTAGATGTTGTGCAGGTGGGTGCGGACCGTGGAGGTGGAGAGCATCAGCTCCTGGGCGATCTGCTTGTAGACCTTCCCTTCGGCAAGCCGCTGGAGGACGCCAAGCTCCCGCTGGGAGAGGGGGCAGGGGTCGACGTGGCGCCGGCGGCCGTTGGTCGCCTGGGGCAGTTCGTACATGATCGAGCGGAGCTTTGCCGGGCCAAGGCCGACGGCGCGGGCGCCGGCAAGCATCTCCACGGGTGAGACCGGCGTTCCCTGGCAGTAGTGGGCGAGCATGTCGCCAAGGCGGACCAGCGCCGCCTCCCCCTCCACCTCCGGGTTGTGGTGGCGCTCGATCGCCGAGGCGATCGCCGCCGGCAGACCCCAGCGGCGGGCGAAGACGCCGCCCATCAGGGTGTGGTCGACGCCAAGCTCCCGCCGCTCGTGGTGGACCCGCTGCTCGGGGGTGCCCCCGTTCTGCTGGATCAGCGTTGGGTAGCCGGGGTAGGCGTGCATCAACACCAGCTTGCCGACGTCGTGGAGGAGGCTGATCGCGGTAAGCCGGTCGCGGTGCTCGTAGCCGATCTCCGCCGCCACGCAGTCGGTTGCCTGCTGGGTTGCCAGCGCGTGCAGCCTGAACCGCTCGGGGGTCGTGTCCCAGACGCCGGAGTGCTCGAAGAAGTCGAAGGTGCGCAGCGAGCTGGCAAGGGTGCGCAGGGCGTCGTGGGTAAGCAGTTCAACGGCCTGGGGAACGCTCTCCACCCGGTTGGCGATCGGGGTTGGCGCTTCGTTTGCAACGTGGAGGACGCGGAGGGTGAGGGCGACGTCGGACTCGATCGCCTTCACCAGCTCGGCGTTTGAGACCCGCTCCCCGTCAAGCAGCCGCAGCACCCGCTCGCGGGCTTCCGCCAGCGCCGGGAAGGCCTCGATCGCCTGGAAGGCCTTGGTCAGCCGCTGCGCGCGGCCGGCGCCGTAATGGTCGTCGGGGGGCGGCTGGGCGTCCTGCGGGCGCAGCGGCGTGGTGCCGTCGACGGCCCTGAGCCTTCTGCGCTCGCCGCTTTGGGGTATGGCCTGGCTGAGCTGGGATCCTGCCACTTCAGGCTGCCCTCCGCTTTGTCTTGCAACGTCCATGTCCAACCTACCCTTCCCGCCGCCTCACCGGCAAACGGGGCGGTTCCGCGGTCACTATCGGCACCGCTCATACGGCAGTTGACCCCTAGGGAAGCCGAGGAGCGGCGGGAACGGGGCAGGTGGCGGGAAATACCGAACTAACCGTTTGCAAACCTACTCATTAATCGGCCGTTTAGCAGGGATAAACGGCTGTCCAGCGGGGCTTGCGCCACTCGATCATTTGTCGAGTGAGGCCGGCTCGGCGGCCCTGCAACCGTCGTTGCAGGCTCTCAAGGGGCCTTGACGGCGTAGCGATCGAGCGCCTCCCTGATCCGGGCCAGGGAGCGCTCCTTGCCAAGGGCCGCAAGGCTCTCGAAGATCCCCGGCGAGACCGCCTTGCCGCTGATCGCCACCCGGATCGGCTGGTAGAGGGCGCCCGGCTTCACCCCCCGCTCGGCGACGATCTCCTGAAGCGCGGCGGCAATCCTATCGCGGTCGAACGGCTCGACGGCGGCAAGGCGGCGCTCCGCCTCGGCAAGGAGGGCGATCCCCCGCTCGTCGAGGTGCTTGGCGACGGCCCGCTCCTCGAAGCGCCGCTCCTCTTCGAAGAGGAAGCCGGCAAGCGGCCAGAACTCGTCAAGCCGCTGGATCTTCTCCTGGCTGATCTCCGCCGCCTCGCGGAGCAGGTGGCGGTACCGCTCCAGGGCGGGCCGGTGCTCCGGCTGCTCGCTGGCGATGAACTCCTCCAGCCTGCGCGCCAGCTCGTGTACCGAAAGGTTGCGGATGTAGACGCCGTTCAGCCAGCGGAGCTTCACCTCGTCGAAGCGGGCGGGGTTGTGGCTCACCCGCTCAAGCGTGAAGCGGGCGATCAGCTCCTCCCTGGGCAGGACGGTGCGGTCGTCGCCGGTCCCCCAGCCAAGCAGCGCCAGGTAGTTGCAGACCGCCTCCGGCAGGTAGCCGGCGGCGCGCAGCTCCTGAACGGAGCTTGCCCCGTGGCGCTTGGAGAGCTTCTTGCCGTCGGGGCCGTGGAGGAGCGGCAGATGGGCGTAGCGGGGGGGCTCCCGCTGCGCGCCGACGCCAAGCGCGCGCAGCGCTTCGATCACCTGGAGCTGCTTGGGGGTGTTGGAGAGGTGGTCCTCCCCCCGCACGACATGGGTGATCCCCTGATCGAGGTCGTCGACGGCAACGGCGAAGTTGTAGAGGACGGAGCCGTCGGCCCTGGCGATCACCGGGTCGTCGAGGTGGCGGTTGGCGAAGACGGTCTCCCCCCTGATCAGGTCGTGGACGACGGTCTGCCCCTCCTCATCCAGCCGCAGCCTGACCGCCCCCTCCCCTTCCGCGCGGCCGCGAAACCCCCGGTCGGCGCCCCACCGACGCTTGAACTCCTGGACGTCCTCCGCCGTCGCCCGGGAGCGGTAGGCCCTGCCGGCCCGCAGGAGCTCCTCCAGCAGCTCCCGGTGGCGGGCCTCCCGGGCGCTTTGAAAGTAGGGGCCCTCGTCCCAGTCGATGCCCAGCCAGCGGAGCGCGTCGAGGATCTGCTCGACGTTCTCCGGACTGGAGCGCTCCCGGTCGGTGTCCTCGATCCTCAGGATGAGGCTGCCCCCTTCCCGGCGGGCGAGCAGCCAGTTGTAGAGGGCGGTTCGCGCCCCGCCGATGTGGAGCGCCCCCGTCGGGGATGGTGCAAAGCGAAGCCGCATATGATCCGATCATGCTAATCGGCGCCCACGTCTCCGCGAGCGGCGGGGTGGCAAAGGCCGTCAAGCGGGGGCAGGAGATCGGCTGCCAGGCGATCCAGATCTTCAACCAGTCGCCGCGCAGCTGGCAACCCCACACCTACTCCGCGGAGGAGGCGGCGGCCTTCCGCGCCGCCTTTGCCGCAAGCGGGATGGGGGCCTGCGTGATCCACGCGATCTACCTCCTCAACCCGGCAAGCGCCGACCGGGAGCTGCGCGAGAGGTCGCTGCGCGCCCTGGTCGGCTCCCTGCGGGCCGGTGAGCAGATCGGTGCGACGGCGGTGATCCTCCACCCCGGCTCGGCCAAGGGCGAGGATCCGCAGGACGCGATCGCCCGCGCCGGCAAGACGATCGCCCAGGCGCTTGCCGAGACGGAGCGGTGCGAGCTCCACATCGAGAACACGGCCGGGGCGGGCGACACGCTCGGCCGCTCGATCGATCAGCTTTGCCGCCTCTTCGAGGCCGCCGGCGGCGGAGCGCGGCTTGGCATCTGCCTCGACTCCTGCCACCTGTTTGCCTCCGGCTTCGACATCAGGGAGGAGGGGGTTGTGGAGGCCGTTGTCGGGGAGCTTGAGGACCGCCTTGGCAAGGGCTGCGTCCGCTCCCTGCACCTCAACGACTCCGTCTACCCGCTTGGCTCAAACAAGGATCGCCACGCCAACCTCGGCGAGGGGGAGCTGGGCGAGGCCGGCCTTGCCAACTTCCTGCGCGCCGCCCCCCTCCAGGGCCTCCCCTGCCTGCTGGAGACCAACGGTCCGGACAAAAAGGGCCCGACGGCGCAGGAAGTGGCCCTTGCGATGCGGCTGCGCGACGGCGGTCGCTGAACGCGGCGCGGCCGGGGAGCGGCTAGGCGGCGCCGGCTGCAACGGGCCTGGCAGCGGGACCGCAGCAGAGGCGGCGCAGCTCCGCCCGCAGGGCGGGGGAGTCCTCCACCCGGTAGCTCTCCCCCAGCCGCAGCCGCCGCACCCCGCTGCTGGTGATCAGCCTCACCACCACCTCCCGCTCCCCGGGGAAGTGGGCGAGGATCTGCTTGAGGCGCTCGATCAGGGAACGCTCCAGGGCGGCAGCGCGCAGCTCAAGCTCCACCGCCACCGGGTTGGCCGGCCCCTGCCCCTGGGCTTGATCCGTCTCCCCCGTGGCCTCCTGCTCCCCATCCTCCTCCAGCTCGACGGCCTCGGGGTCGAACGGCTCGATCTCGCTGACCACCAGGCAGCTCTCCCCCGGCTCCTTGTGGTCGATCCTCCCCTTTGCCACCACCACCCGATCGACGGCAACCACCTCCTCCTTGCCGGCGAGGACGTCGGCGAACAAAAGCAGCTCGATCGAGCCCTCGAGGTCGCCCAGGGTGACGAACGCCATCGGCTGGCCGTTGCGGGTGCGGATCCGCTTCACCGCGGTGATGATCCCGCCGACGGTGACCACCTCCTTCTCCCGGCGGGAGGGCAGCTCGGCGAGGGAGCAGTCGGTCCGGCGGCGCAGCGCCGCGGCGATCCCCTTCAGCGGGTGGGAGGAGATGAACAGGCCGATCGCCTCCTTCTCCATCGCCAAAAGCTCCGCCTGGTCGGCCTCGACGTCGGGGATCGGCGGGTGGGCAACCCGTTTCTCGCTCCGCTGACCCTCCCCGCCCCCGACCAGGTCGAAGATCGAGATCTGGCCGGCCTGGGCGTCCTGTTGGGCCTTCTGGCCGGCGGCCTGAGCTTGGGGGAGCACCATCAGCATCCCCTTCCGGGGCGCCCCGGTGGAGCCGAAGGCGCCGCACTTGATCAACGCTTCAATCGCCTTCTTGTTTACCGCCCGGTAGTCGACCCGTTCGCAGAAGTCCCACAGCGAGGTGAACGGCCCTCCCTGTTCCCGGGCCTTCTTGATCGCCTCGACGGCCTGGTAGCCGACGCCCTTGACGGCGTCGAGGCCGAACCGGATGTTCCTCCCCTCCTCGACCGTGAACTCGTGGTCGGAGAGGTTGACGTCGGGCGGCAGCACCTTGATCCCCATCTCCTCGCAGCGGGAGACGAAGAACGGCACCTTGTCCTTGGTGGACATCACCGAGGAGATCAGCGCCGCCATGTACTGCGCCGGGTAGTTGGCCTTCAGCCAGGCGGTCCGGTAGGCAATCAGGGCGTAGCAGGCGGCGTGGGACTTGTTGAAGGAGTAGTCGGCCGACTTCTCGTTGGTCTGCCAAAGCCACTCGATCACCTCCAGCTTGGTCCCCGACCGCCGGCAGCCCTCGATGAAGTCCGGTTTAAGCGCCGCCATCGCCTCCCTGTTCTTCTTGCCGATCGCCTTGCGCAGGTCGTCGGCCTTTGCCGCCGAGAAGCCGGCCAGCCTCTGGGCGATCTGCATCGCCTGCTCCTGGTAGAGGATCACCCCCTTTGACGGTTCGAGGATCGGCCGCAGCCGCTCGTCGGCGTAGCTGATCTGGTCGGGGTGGTGCTTGTTGCGGGCGTAGATCGGGATCTGATCCAGCGCCCCCGGCCGATAGAGGGCGACCAGGGCGATCAGGTCGTCGAATTCGTCCGGCTTTACCTTGCGCAGCGCCTCCCGCATCCCCTCCGACTCGAACTGGAACACCCCGATCGAGTCGCCGCGGGCAAGCATCTCGTAGGTCTTCTTGTCGTCAAGCGGGATCTTCGTGATGTCGGGACGGGGCTGGCCGGAGCGCTCGATGATGTCGAGGGTGTCCTCGATCACGTCGAGGTTGCGCAGGCCGAGGAAGTCCATCTTCAGCAGGCCGATCTCCTCCAGCGGCTTCATCGAGTACTGGGTGACCGTCCGGAACTGACGCTGGCCCTCCTCGTCGAGGCCGGCGTCGGCAAGCTGGAGGGGGACGATCTCGGTGAGCGGGCGGTCGGCGATCACCACCGCCGCGGCGTGAATCGAGGAGTTGCGGACGATCCCCTCAAGGCCGCGGGCGAGGTCGATGATCTGGCGGGCGGTAGGGTCCTGGTCGTAGGCGGCGCGGAGCGGCTCCCCCTCCTTCAGGCAGTCCTCGAAGGAGGGCGGCCTCCCCATCACCGGCTCGGGGATCAGCTTGGCCAGCCGGTCGCCGGTCTGGTAGTCGTAGCCGAGCACCCGCGCCGCGTCGCGGGTTGCCGCCCGGGGGAAGAGCCGACCGAAGGTGATGATCTGGGCGACGCACTCCCTGCCGTACTTCTCGGTGACGTAGCGCATCACCCGGTCGCGGCCCCGCACCGAGAAGTCGATGTCGATGTCCGGCATCGACACCCGCTCGGGGTTGAGGAACCGCTCGAAGAGGAGGTCGTAGGCGAGCGGGTCGACATCGGTGATCCGCAGGCAGTAGGAGACAAGCGAGCCGGCCGCCGAACCCCTTCCCGGACCGACCGCGATCCCGTTGCGCTTGGCGTAGGAGACGAAGTCCCAGACGATCAGGAAGTAGGAGGAGAACCCCATCCGATCGATCACCGAAAGCTCCATCTCCATCCGCTCCCGCGCCTTGGCCGGCGGCGGATCGCCGTACCGTTCGCGCAGGCCGGCTTCGACAAGCCTGCGCAGGTAGTCGGTGGCGTCGCTGCCGTCCGGGGTCGGGTAGCGGGGGATCAGCTGCTGGCCGAGGGCGATCTCCAGGTTGCACCGCTGCGCGATCTCGACGGTCGTCTGAAGCGCCTCGGGCAGGTCGGCGAAGGCGGCAAACATCTCGCCGGTGTCGCGCAGGTAGAACTCGTTGGTCTCAAAGGTCAGCTTCGGCGCCGCCAGGGTGCTCTTCGTCTGGACGCAGAGCAGCGCCTTGTGCATCTCGTAGTCCTCGCGCCGGAGGTAGTGGACGTCGCCGGTGCCGACGATCCGACCCCCCAGCTCGCCGGCGAGCCTGACGATCCCCTCGTTGCAGTGCTCCTGGATCGCCAGGCCGTTCTTCTGCACCTCGAAGTAGAGGTTGTCCTTGCCGTAGATCTCCTGCAGCTGGGCGGCGTGGGCGCGGGCCTCCCGGTAGCGGTCTTCGGCAAGCAGGGAGCAAAGCCGGGAGGAAAGGCAGCCGCTCAGGCAGATCACCCCCTCCCGATGGCGGTCGAGGTGGTCGAGGGTAACGGCCGGCTTGCCCCGCTGCATCCCCTCCAGGAAGCCGGCCGAGGAGAGCTTGACGAGGTTCCGGTAGCCCCGCTCGTCGGCTGCCAGCAGGGTGAGGTGGTAGCGCTCCCGCTTTCTCCCCGGCGCGCCAAGCCGATCCCGCTCGACGTGGCCGAGGTAGACCTCGCAGCCGACGATCGGCTTGATCCCCTCCCGCTTGCAGGCCTTGTAGAGCTCGATCGCCCCGTTCATCACGCCGTGGTCGGTGAGGGCAAGCGCCGGCTGCTCGAAGGCGGCGGCGCGCTTTGCAAGGGCGTCGATCTTGCACGCCCCGTCGAGCAGGGAGTACTCGGAGTGGACGTGCAGATGGCAGCAGGTCCGGTTGCTCACCGGCTCAATCGTAGGCGGGCCGCCGGACGCTCCCTAGTGGACCGGCCGGGGACCGGGTCCCCGCCACTGCTCGACGGCGCCGGCAATCGCCCGCATCAGTCCGCCCTTCTGCGCCCCCGGCTCGGCCGGCTCCGGCGCGGGCCGCTGCGGCGGTGCAGCGGCGATCCCCAGCTCCTCCCCCGCACGGGCGAGGCCCTCAAGCAGCGGCTTGAGCACCGCAACCCTGCCCTGCAGCCTCTCGAGCTCCAGCTCGGCACGGGTGCGGCGCAGCCGCTCCTCCTCCAGCCGCGCCGTCAGCTCCCGAGCGCGGCGATCCAGCTCGCCAACCTCCGCCTCAAGGTCGGCGATCCGCTTTTGCAGCTCGCCGCGCTCGGCCTCCTGGGCGGCAAGCTGCTCCCGCACCCGCTCAAGCTCCCGGGCCAGCCGCAGGTTGCGCCGCCGCTGCCGGCTCAGGCGGGCGCGCAGCTCCTCGGCGCTCTGCTCGGCAACGGTCCGCCCGGCCGCTGCCGCCCCCTCTTCAGCGGCGCCCTCGCGCCGGAGCGCCGGCGCCCGCACTTCGGGGACGTAGGGGTCTTCCTCCTCAAGCGGCTTCCAGCTGGAGGTGGGGCGGACGGTTGGCTCCTTGCGCTCCTTCAGCCGCTCGACGCTTTCGGCCAAAAGCTCGTCGAGGACGTGATGTCTTTCCGGCCCGCCCATTGCGCCTCAGCTAAATCCTAGCTCCCGCCGACCCCAACGGCTACTGGTTGCCCTTGCCTTCCCGCAGCCGCCAGGCCATCCGCGACTGGAGGGTGAACAGCTCGATGAAGCCCGGCGCTGCCGCCTGGGAGAAGAGGCCGCCGGAGGGGGCAAAGGAGGCAAGGGCGGCATCGTAGACGGCGTTCGGGGAGCTGCGCCGGACCACCTGGACGGTGCCTTTGTAAAGGCGCAGGCCGATCGTCCCGGTCACCGCTTTGTTGGCGGCGTCCATGTAGGCGTCGATGTCCAGCCGCAGCGGCTCCCACCAGAGGCCGGCGTAGACAAGGTATGCCCACCGCTGCTCGAGGAGCGGCTTGAGCTGGTTCTGGTGGATCGTCGAGACCAGCCGCTCCAGCTCGCGGTGGGCGGCGAGGACGATCTGGGCGGCGGGCACCTCGTAGATGTCCCGCACCTTCAGCCCGACGATCCGGTCCTCCAGCTGGTCGACGAAGCCGACGCCGTGGCGGGCGCCCATCTCGGTGAGCCTTTCCAGGAGCGCAACGAGCCCAAGACGCTGGCCGTTGACGGCAACCGGCAGCCCCTCCTCGAAGGCCAGCTCCACCTCCTCGGGCTGATCGGGGGCGCGCTGCGGCGGGGTGATCAGCCCAAAGACGTCCTCCTCGGGCGGGTGGTCGAGCTCCTCGATCCACCGACCCTCCGATGACCTTCCCCAGAGGTTGTCGTCGATCGAGTAGGGGGTCTGCTCGTTTCCCCCTTTCAGCGGGATGCCGTGCTCCCTTGCATAGGCGATCTCCTCCTCCCTGCCCATCCGCCAGCTGCGCACCGGCGCAAGGACCTTCAGCTCCGGGGCGAGCGTGGCGATCCCGGCCTCGATCCGCACCTGGTCGTTGCCCTTGCCGGTGCAGCCGTGGGCAACGGTGTCGCAGCCGAGCCGGCGGGCGTGCTCCACGGCCAGCTTGGCGATCAGCGGCCGGCCGAGGGCGGTGAACAGGGGGTAGCCGGTGCCGTAGATCGCGTTCGCCTTGATTGCCTTCGCCACAAACTGCTCGGCGAACTCCTCGCGGGCGTCGACGACCAGCGCCTCCAGCGCGCCAAGCGCCTCCGCCTTCGCGCGCACCGCCGCGAAGTCCTCGCCGGGCTGACCGAGGTTGACGGTGAGCGTCACCACCTCGGCGCCGTACCGTTCCTGGATCCAGCGGAGCATCACCGAGGTGTCAAGCCCGCCGGAGTAAAGGAGCAGGACCCGCCTGATCTCCCCCGGGTCGGCCTCGTAGGAGGCGGTCCGATAAAAGCCTTGCGCCGCTTCCATGGCGGCGAAGGCTAGCGGTTGGCAGCCGGCGGCGCTAGCTGGCCAGCAACCGCCGAAGCCGGCCGAGGGCCTCCTCCAGCTCCTGCTCGGAGAGGATCAGCGGGGGGAGGAAGCGCAGGGTCTGCGGCCGGGGGGCGTTGATCACCAGCCGCTCCTCGCGCAGGGCCCGCTCCACCAGGGGCCCGGCCTCCCGGTCGAGGTCGGCGCCAACCATCAAGCCAAGGCCGCGCACCTCCCGGACGGCCGGCAGCTCGGCAAGGGCGCTGCGCAGCCGCTCGCCAAGCGCCCGCACCCGGGCGAGCAGCCGCTCCTCGGCGACGACGTCAAGGGCGGCCAGGGCGGCGGCGCAGGCAACCGGCGAGCCGCCGAAGGTCGAGCCGTGATCGGAGGGCCGGAACAGCTCGCCGTAGCGGGGGGAGCTGACCACCGCGCCGATCGCCAGCCCGCCGCCAAGTCCCTTGGCGGTGGTGAGCAGGTCGGGGAGGACGCCGTGGTGCTCGTATGCCCAAAGGCGGCCGGTGCGGCCCATCCCGCACTGGACCTCGTCGAAGACAAGGAGGGCGCCGTGGCGGTCGCAGGCCTCCCTGGCGGCCTTGAGGAGCTCGGCCGAAAGCGGGAAGACGCCGCCCTCCCCCTGGACCGGCTCAAGGAGGACGGCGGCCGTCTGCGGCCCGACGGCCGCCGCCACCGCCTCCGCCGTCGGCTCCACCACCCGAATGCCGGGGAGGAGCGGCTCGAAGGGGGCCTGCTTCTCCCGCTGCGGGGTCGCCGAGAGGGCGCCCAGCGTCCGACCGTGAAAGGCCCGCTCCAGGACGACGACCTCCCCGCGGGGGCGGGCGCGGCGGGCAAGCTTCAGGGCCGCCTCCGTTGCCTCCGCCCCGGAGTTGCAGAGGAAGACCTTGCCGCCCAGCGAGCAGTCGGCAAGGCGGCGGGCCAGCTCCACCTGGGGAGCGGTGTAGAAGAGGTTGGAGACGTGCATAAGCCGGCCGACCTGCTCCCTGACGGCGGCCACCACCCGCGGGTGGCAGTGGCCGACGTTGCAGACGCCGATGCCGGCGAGGAAGTCGAGGTACTCGTTGCCGGCGGCGTCCCACAGCCGCGCCCCCGCGCCGCGCACGAAGCAGACCGGCAGCCTCGCGTAGGTGGGCATCAGGTACCGCTCGGCGCCGGCCCGCACCTCCTCCGGCAGCCCTGACCCGTCCCGGCTCATCGGTCGATTTTCGTGCCGATCCCGGCGTCGGTGAACAGCTCGAGCAGCAGGGAGTGGGGCAGCCTGCCGTCGATGATGTGGGCCGAGCCCACCCCCGCCTCGACGGCGCGCAGGCAGGCGGCCAGCTTCGGCCGCATGCCGCCGCCGACCTCGGCAAGGGCGTTGCGCACCTGATCGGCGCTTGCCTGACCAACGAGCGTCCCCTCGTCGGCGGGGTCACGCAGCCAGCCGGCCACGTCGGTGAGGAAGATCAGCTTGTAGGCGCGCAGCGCAGCGGCCACCGCAGCCGCCGCCTCGTCGGCGTTGACGTTGTAGGAGCGGCCGTCCCGGTCGACGCCAACGGAGGCGATCACCGGGATGTAGTCCCGGGCGACGTGGTCGATCAGGTCGACGTTCACCTCCTCGATCTCGCCGACGAAGCCGATGTCCTCCCCTCCCGGACCGCTCCGCCTCCGGCAGCGGAACAGCATCCCGTCGTCTCCGCACAGCCCAACGGCCGGCTGGCCGTGTTTGGCGAGGCGAACGACGATTTCCTTGTTGACCTTCCCGACAAGCACCATCTTCGCCACCTCGACCGTCGCCTCGTCGGAGACCCGCAGACCGCCGACGAACTGAACCGGCAGGTCGAGCCGGCGCATGTAGGCGGTGATCTCCGGTCCGCCGCCGTGGACGACGATCGGGTTCATCCCCACGTACTTGAGCAGCACCACGTCCCGCGCGAACTCCTCCCGCAGCGAGGCGTCCTCCATCGCCGCCCCCCCGTACTTGATCACGATCGTCTTGCCGTGAAACTCCCGGATGTAGGGGAGCGCCTCCAGCAGGGTGTGAACGGAGCGCTCGACGGCGGTTGAGGTTGGCCTTGCCATCAGGTCCGGTACTCCGCGTTGATCGTCACGTAGGTGTGGGAAAGGTCGGAGAAGTAAAGCTCGGCGTAGCCCTCCCCGCCAGCGCCCACCCGGACGAGGTACTCGACCTCCTCGCCGGCGACCAGCTCCGCCAGGGCCCGCTCGTCGAGGGCAACGGCCTCCCCCTCCCGACAGACCTCCACCCCCTCCAGCGCAACGGAGATCGGCAGCCGGCCGCCGCCGGCCAGCGCCTGGCCGGCAGCCTGGAGGATCCGCCCCCAGTTGGGGTCGCCGCCGTGCAGGGCGGCCTTGACGAGCGGGGAGTTGGCAACGGCCCGGGCAACGGCCTCCGCCTGGTCCCGATCAGCAGCGCGCACCACCACCCTGCCCACCCGGCGCGCCCCCTCCCCGTCCTTGACGATCATGATCGCCAGCTGGCGCAGCAGCGCGCCGATCACCTCGCCGAGCCGCGCGGCCTCCGCCGTGCCGGCGGCAACCTCGACCCCGCTTGCGCCGGAGGCGAGGGCGATCACGGTGTCGTTGGTTGAAAGCTGGCCGTCAACCGAGATCCGCTCAAATGAGCTGCCCACCGCCTCCCCGACCAGCTGCCCGAACAGCTCCGGCTCGACGGCGGCATCGGTCTCCAAAAAGCAGAGCATCGTCGCGAACCTGGGGGAGATCATCCCCGCCCCCTTGCACTGGGCGCTTACCGTCACCCGCCCCCCGCCAAGCGCAAAGGCAACCGCCGCCTGCTTTGGGAAGGCATCGGTGGTCTCGATCGAGGCCTGGAAGGCAGCGGCGTCCGGCCGCAGCGCCCGAGCCGCCTCCTCGATCCCCGCCGAGACCTTGGCAAGGGGCAGGCGGTCGCCGATCGTGCCGGTCGAGCAGACGGCAACCTCGCTGGCGGCAAGGCCAAGCTCGCCGGCGGCCTTCTCCTGCATCGCCACCGCGTCGGCGATCCCGCCCTCGCCGGTGGCGGCGTTCGCGCAGCCGGAGTTGACGACAACGGCCCGCAGCCGGGCGAGGTTGCACCGCTCGCGGCTGACCACAACCGGCGCCGCCGCCGCGGCGCTGCTTGTGAAAAAGGCGGCGCTGGCCGGCCGCTGCGCCCGGCAGACCAGCAGCCCGACGTCCTCCTTCCCGGACCGCTTCAGCCCCGCCGAAACCCCGCCGGCAAGGAAGCCGCCGGGAAGGGCCGTTGGCGCAAGCTCCTCCAGGTCGGCCGGCGGCCTCACCCACCGGGAGCGGAAAAAGGTTTCGCTCACCGCAGGCCCTCCTCCTCGGCAAAGCCGAAGACGATGTTCAGGCACTGGACCGCCTGGGAGGAGGTGCCCTTCCAAAGGTTGTCGATCGCGGCGAAGACCAGCACCTTGCCGGTGTGATCGTCCCAGACGGGGAAGAGCCGGCAGTAGTTGGTCTCCCGCACGTCCCTGATCGTCGGCGGCACCTCGGCGACCTCGACAAAGGGCTCCTCCCGGTAGGCCCGTTCGTAGAGCTCGCCAAGCTCCGCCGTCGAGAGGGGGCGGGTCGGCCGGATGTAGCAGCTGAGCAGCTCCCCCTGGTCCAGCGGCACGAGGTGGGGCTGGAACTGGACGGCAAGGGGGGCGCCAAGCGCCTTGAGCTGCTCCTCGATCTCCGGGGTGTGGCGGTGGCGGGCGACCCTGTAGGGGACGACGTTCTCGCCGGCGCTTGAAAAGTGGGTGAAGGGGGTTGGCTGGCGACCGGCCCCTGAGACGCCGGTCTTCGCGTCGATCACCACGTCGGCAAGCAGGCCGGCGCGGGCAAGGGGGGCCAGCGCCAGCAGCGCCGCCGTCGGGAAGCAGCCGGGCAGGGCGACCAGCTTCGCCCCGGCCAGCTGGCGGCGATAGAGCTCCGGGATCCCGTAGACCGCTTCGGCAAGCAGCTCCGGGTGGGGATGGGGGCCGTAATGGGCTTCGTAGCGCTGCTGGGAGCGAAACCGGCAGTCGGCGGAGAGGTCAAGCACCACCAACCCCCGGCTGCGCAGCTCGGCGACAACCGGTGCCGAGGCGCCGTGCGGGTAGGCGACAACGGCCGCATCGACCTGGCTGTGGCGGTCGAGGTCAAGCTCTTCGATCGGCAGCGGCACCCGGTAGCGGGGGTAGACCTTGCAGTGGCGCTCCCCCACCTCCGACCTGCCGGTCAGGTAGCGCAGCTCGAAGCGGGGATGGCGCCAGAGCAGGTGGGCGGCAAGCGCGCCGGCAAAGCCGGTCGCCCCGATCACCGCCACCGACGGCCGCCCTTTGCCAACGGCCGGCTCAGCCACCGTCGCTCCCCCTCAGCCTGCAGCCAAGGCGGGCCGTCGCGGCGACGATCTCCTCTACAACCGGGTCGACCTCCCGCTCGGTGAGCGTCCGATCGGCGGCGCGGAAGGCAAGCGAGATCGCCAACGAGCGGACCTCCTTGCCAAGGGAAGGATGGTCGTAGAGGTCGATCACCCGCGCCTCCTCAAGCAGCCGCCCCCCCGCCTTGCGGATCGCCGCCAAGACGGCCTGCGCCGCTACCTCCTTTGGGACCAGCAGCGAGATGTCCCTGCGGAGGCTGGGGAAGGCGGGAAGCTCCCTGAAGACCGCGGTCCGGCCGGCCCGCGCAAGCAGCGGCGCAACGGCCAGCTCGAAGGCCGCCACGCGCTCAAGCCCCTCCGGCACCACCTCCGGGTGCAGCTCGCCAAGCCAACCGATCGACCGCCCCTCAACGACCACAGCGGCAGCGCGACCGGGGTGCAGGAAGGGAAGGTCGCCCGCCTGGCTGAACTCCGCCTCCACCCCGGCAAGGCGAAGCAGCTCTTCGACAACGGCCTTGATCGAGAACAGATCCCAGGTCTGGGCCTCCCGCTGCCGCCAGCCCCGCGGCTGCAGCGGACCGCAGGCAAGGGCGGCGATCCGCTCCTCTTCGCTTACCGCCCCCTCGGCGCGGGCGAAAACCCTGCCCACCTCGAACAGGCGCAGTTCGGTCTGGTCCCGGTCGGCGTTGTAGGCCGCCGCCGCGCGCAGCGAGAGCAAAAGGGTCGGCCGCAGATACCGCTGGTCGGCGGAGAGGGGGTTGCGCAGGGCAAGCCAGCGCCGCTCCTCGCCCAGGCGCAGCCGGGCAAGCTGCTCCGCGGAGGTGAACGTCCAGCCGTAGATCTCGTGGAAGCCGCGGGCAACGAGCAGGTCGGCAAGCCGGCGACGGAGTCGCTGGCTGGCGGTGAGGCGGCCGCCGCCCCGCCGCGCCGGCAGGGTGGCGGGCAGCCGCGCAAGGGCGTCCAACCTGGCGATCTCCTCGATCAGGTCGGCCTCCCTGGTCACATCGCCCCGCCGCCAGGGCGGAACGGTGCAGATCAGCTCCCCCCCTGCCCCGGGCCGCGGCGCAAAGCCAAGCGCGCCTAGCAGCTCGGCCTGCCGCTGCTCCGGGACCTCCACGCCCAGCACCTTGCCGACCCGCTCGGTGCGCAGGGCGATCTGCGGCGCGGCCGGCGGCGGGGCGGCCTGGATGTCGATCGTCCCCCCCTCCTGCCTGGCCCCGGCAAGCGCGATCAGCAGGTTGGTGGCAACGGCAAGGCCCCACTGGGCGCTCTCCTGGGGAAGGCCCTTCTCGAAACGGCTGGCCGCCTCGCTGCGCACGCCCAGGCGGAAGGAGGAGGCGTGGATGTTAGGGCCGTCCCAGGTCGCCGCCTCCAGCAGGACGGCGGTGGTCCGGGGGCTCACCTCCGAGCGGGCCCCGCCGATGATCCCGGCGATCGAGGTGGGGCCCTCCCCGTCGGCGATCACAACCACCTCCTCGTCCACCTCCCGCTCCTGCCCGTCAAGGGTTGCCACCACCTCGCCGGCGCGGCCGCGGCGAACGGTCAGCTCCCCGCCAGCGATCAGCTCGAAGTCAAAGGCGTGCAGCGGCTGGCCGGTGAGCAGCATCACGTAGTTGGTGATGTCGACGACGTTGTTGATCGGCCGCTGGCCGGCTTCGATCAGCCTCGCCTGCAGCCAGAGCGGCGAGGGCCGGACCTGGACGCCGGTGAACAGCCGGGCCATGAACCGGGGGCAAAGCTCCGGAGCGGCAACCGCGATCTTCACGCCTGCCAGCGGGCCGCCGTTGCCGCGGTCCTCCCGCCACGGCTCGCCGGCAAGGGGCGCGCCGGTTGCCGCATGGACCTCCCGCGCCACCCCGTAGACGGAGAGGCAGTCGGGACGGTTTGGCGTCACCTCCAGTTCCAGGACCCCCTCGCCGCCGATCAGCCTCGCCAGGGAGAGGCCGGCGGCAACCGGCTGGCGGTTGCCAAGCTCGTCGAGAAACGCCGGCCCCTCCAAAACAAGGATCCCCTCTCGATCGCCGGCGAGGCCGAGCTCGGCTGCGGAGAGGATCATCCCTTCGGAGCGCACCCCGCGCAGCGTCGCCTCGGCAAGCTCCCGTCCGTCCGGCAGCCGGGCGCCCGGCAGGGCAACGGCCACCAGCTGGCCGGCGGCCACGTTTGGGGCGCCGCAGACGATCTGCGCCCGGCGGTCGCCAAGGTCCACATGGCAGACGCGCAGCCGGTCGGCGTTTGGATGGGGCTCTGCCACCTCGACCCTGCCCACCGCGAACCGCTTGAAGCCGTCGGCGACGGGCGGCTGCACCGACTCCACCTTGGTGCCGGTCATCGTCAGCCGCTCGGCAAGCTCCTCAAGGGGAAGCTCCGGGTTGCAGAAGTTGCGCAGCCAGCCGAGGGGAACCCGCATCGCCCTACCTGAACTGCGCGAGAAAGCGCAGGTCGTTGTCGAAGAACAGCCGCAGGTCGGGGATCCCGTGGCGAAGCATCGCGATCCGCTCCAGCCCCATCCCCCAGGCAAAGCCCTGCAGCCGCTCCGGGTCGTAGCCGGGCGAGTTGGCTGCCGTGTCGGGGACGGCGGCAAAGACGTTGGGGTCGACCTGGCCGGCGCCAAGCACCTCCAGCCACCCCTCCCCCTTGCACAGCGGGCAGCGGCTGCCGTCCCGCCGGTAGCCCCTGCCGGCGCAGGCAAAGCAGGAGACGTCCACCTCAACGGAGGGCTCGGTGAAGGGGAAGAAGTGGGGCCGCAGCCGCACCTCCCGCTCCGCCCCGAAGACCGCCCGCGCAAAGGCAAGCAGGGTCCCCTTCAGGTCGGCAAGGGTGAGGTCCTCGTCCACGGCAAGCCCCTCAAGCTGGTGGAACTGAGGGGTGTGGGTTGCATCGGAGTCCGGTCGGAACACCCTCCCGGGGATCACCACGTAAAGGGGCGGCGGCCGTTCCTCCATCGCCCGCACCTGCATCGGCGAGGTGTGGGTGCGCAGCAGCAGCCGGTCGCCGGGCCGGCCGGCGTTCTCCAGATCGAGGTAGAAGGTGTCGGTCTCGGCGCGGGCCGGATGGTTTGGGGCGTGGTTGAGCGCGTCGAAGTTGTAGTGGACGGTCTCCACCTCGGGACCCTCGAGGACCTCGTAGCCGAGGCCGATGAAGATCTCCTCCAGCTCCCGCTGGAGCTGGCTGAGGACGTGGAGGGAGCCGGCGTAAGGGGGCGGATCGCCGGGGAGCGTGGCGTCGACCCGCTCCCGCGCAAGCCGGGCGGCAAGCTCGGCCCGGGCAAGCTCCGCCGCCCGCTCCTCGAGCAGTTGGGCGAGCCGCTGGCGGGCCTCGTTTGCCCTGCTGCCGACCAGGGCGCGCTGCTCGGGCGGCAGCTCCTTCAACCTGCGCAGCAGCAGGGGCAGCTCCGCCTTGCGGCCCAGATATGAGACCCGCAGCTGCTCCAGCTGCTCGCTTGAGCTGGCCGCCGCGATCTCCGCGACGCCCCGCTTCAACACCTCTTCAACTACCTCTAAAGGCTCCATCTCGAACGTAGCCAACCCCTTGACGGTCGATCCTAGAGAAGCAAGGGAGATCCCGCCCTTGCCGATCGGCAGCGCCTGCGGCGCGCTCTTAGGCTCTCGCCCTTGCCCGCTCGACCAGGGCGGCAAAGGCCTCCGGGTCCCTTGCCGCCAACTCCGCAAGCATCTTGCGGTTGAGCTGGATCCCGGCCCGCTTCAGCAGGTTGATCAGCTGGGAGTAGCTGATGCCGTGCCGGCGCGCAGCGGCGTTGATCCGGACGATCCACAGCCGGCGCAGGTCCCGTTTGCGGTTGCGGCGGTCGCGGTAGGCGTACCGTTCCGCCTTCAGCCACGCCTCCTTGGCGCGGCGGTAGTTGGCGTGGGCCTCGCCGTAGTAGCCCTTTGTCAGCTCAAGCGTTGCCCGCCGCTTCTTGCGACCGTGCAGGGAACGCTTGACCCTCATCGACCGACCCCCCGGAGCAGCAGCTTGCGGATCCGCCGGTAGTCCTGAGAAGCGATCTCCGCCGGCGCGTCAAGGGAGCGCTTGCGCTTTGAGCTCTTCTTCTCCCGGATGTGGCTGGTGAAGGCGTGGCGACCGCGCAGCTTGCCGGTTGCCGTCACCTTAAAGCGCTTTTTAGCCCCGGAGTGGGTCTTTGTCTTCGGCATCCTCGCCAGAGTAGCGCAAAAGGCCGCGCGCGGACCCTAAAGGAGGAAGCGAACGCTAACCGGCTCCTAACAGCGGGGCCACCACCTTTCACGATCGTCCCCCTAAGGTTGTCCGCTGGCGTGACGTTAATCCCGTTTGTGAAGTTGGTCTCCACCGTCCTTGCCGCCGGCATCCAGCTGGCCGCCGCACCGCTCCTGCACGCGGCGCTGATCCCCGACCCGGAAATCCCGCCGGCGATCCACAAGATCCAGCACGTGGTGGTGATCATGCAGGAGAACCGCTCCTTCGACACCTACTTCGGCACCTATCCGGGCGCGGACGGGATCCCGATGCGCGACGGGGAACCAACCGTTTGCGTTCCCGATCCCGAACACGGCGGCTGCATCAAGCCGTACCTGAACCTCAACGACTCAAACCAGGGGGGTCCCCACGGCGAGACGGCGGCGCTGGTCGACATCAACGGCGGGAAGATGAACGGCTTTGTGGCCGCCGCCGAGCGGGAACACGAAGCCCGCTGCAAGAACACCTCCCTGGAACCGAACTGCGACACCGGCGAAGGCGCCTATCGGGAAGTGATGGGCTACCACAACGGCTACCAGATCCCCAACTACTGGGCCTACGCCAAGAACTTCGTGCTCCAGGACCACATGTTTGAGCCCAACAAGTCATGGAGCCTGCCGGCCCATCTCTTCGAGGTCTCCGCCTGGTCGGCCCGCTGTCCGATCTTCGGCGATCCGATGGCCTGCGAAAACGCCCTCCAGAACCCCGAACCGGTGCCCGAATTCAGCCCGACCGGCGCCGCGCCGAACTACGACTGGACCGACATCACCTACCTGCTCCACAAGCACAACGTCAGCTGGAAGTACTTCGTCTTCACCGGCGGGGAACCGGAATGCGAGGCAAACGAAGAAGTCCCCTGCTCGGCCGGCGGCAACCTGCCGCCCACCCCGGAGATCTGGAGCCCGCTCCCCTACTTCGTCGACGTCAGGGAAGACGGCCAGCTGCCTGACGTCGAATCGATCAGCTCCTTCTTCGCCGACTGCCAGAACGGCACCCTGCCGTCGGTCAGCTGGATCGCCCCGGACGACAACGTCTCCGAACACCCGCCCGCCGGGATCGCCGCCGGTCAGGCCTACGTGACGACGCTGGTGAACGCGATCATGCGCTCACCCGACTGGTGGTCGACGGCGATCTTCATCTCCTGGGACGACTGGGGAGGCTTCTACGACAACGTCGTCCCGCCAACGGTCGATCAAAACGGCTACGGCCTGCGCGTGCCGGGGCTGGTGATCAGCCCGTACGCCCGCTACGACTACATCGACCACCAGATCCTCAGCCACGATGCCTACCTGAAGTTCATCGAGGACGACTTCCTTGAAGGGGAAAGGCTGAACCCGAAGACCGACGGGCGGCCCGACGACCGGCCGGACGTCCGCGAAGAACTGCCGATCCTCGGCAACCTGATCCAGGACTTCAACTTCAACCAGCCCCCCGCACCCCCCTTCATCCTCCCGCCCCACCCTGCCCCCTGGTCGATCCCCACGGCGTTCCGCCTCCTTGACGCCGGCACCCGCCGCCGCCAGAACCCGTTCCGCCAGCGCGGCCGGGTGCTGACGAGGTTCCGCTGCACGGTCACCTGCAGCTTGACCTTGAAGGGGATGGTCGGCAGCGGCGGCGCCGCGATCGCCTCGCTTGCCCCGAAGACCGTCACCTTCTCCGGCCTGCGGACGATCCCGCTGCGGGTGGCCGGCCTGCCGCTGCGCGGCCTTGCCGCCCGGATCGCCGCCCTCCACGGCGCCCGGGCGGTGATCTCGGTCACCGCAACCGAGGTCCAGCCGCCGCAGGAGTCGGTCAGCTGGACTGTGACGATCGACCTGCGCCGTTAGCGGCCCCGTTCGGCGAGCTGTTCCCGTCCTCCGCCGGGCGCTGGCGGTTTGCCTGCGCGGCAACCAGGGCCTTGGATGGCGCCAGCAGCATCGCCATGTTCCGGCCGTCGAGCGTTGGCGCCTGCTCGACAACGGCCAGCTCGTTCAGTTCGTTTGCCAGCCGCTCCAGGATCGCGGCGCCCCGCTCGGGGTGGACCACCTCCCTGCCCCTGAACATGATCGTCACCTTCACCTTGTACCGCGAGCGGAGGAACCGCTCGATGTGGCCCTTCTTCGTCTCGTAGTCGTGGGGGGCGATCTTCGGGCGGAACTTGATCTCCCTGATCGTGATCTGCTGCTGGTGCTTGCGGGCCTGCTTCTGCTTGAGCGCCTGTTCGTAGCGGTACTTCGGGTAGTCAAGCACCCTGCAGACCGGCGGTTTGGCCTGGGGGGCGACCTCGACGAGATCCAGTTCCCGTTCGCGGGCGAACTTCAGCGCCTCGGCAAGCTTGACCACCCCGACCTGCTTGCCGTTCTCGTCGATCAGCCGCACTTCGGGTGCGGTGATCCGCTCGTTCACCCGGGTCGAGTCCTGCTCGGGAGGACGCCGGTCTAGCCTACGGGGCGCCGGCACCGTCAGCTTTGGAGGTCGCGCAACAAGCGGCTGCTATCCGCCACGCGTTGTAGACGTGCTGAACCTCAAGGCCCTCCAAGTATACCGCCAACCTCCGGCTGCCGGAGATCGGTGAACGGCCGCAGCTCCGCTGCAAGCCGGGCTTCCAGCTCGGCCACGGAAAGCGTCCGCTCCTCGCGGCTGCCGCCGCCAACCGGCCGCTGGCGGAGGGCCACCGTCCCCTCCCGTTCCTCCCGCTCGCCGACGATCGCGATGTAGCGGGGCTTGGCAAGCTCCGCCTCCCGCACCCGCTTGCCAAGGGAGCCCTCTGCGCCGGCCAGCTCCACCCTGATCCCCCCTCGCCGCAAGCCGTCGGCAACCTCCTGCGCGTAGCGGGCAAACCGCTCGCCAACGGGCACGACGACGACCTGGACGGGGGCGAGCCAGAGGGGCAGCTCGCCGCCGTAGTGCTCGAGGAGGATGCCGATGAACCGCTCGAAGGAGCCGAACAGGGCGCGGTGGATCAGCACCGGTCGCCGCTGCCTGTTGTCCGCCGCCGTGAAGCGCAGATCGAACCGCTCCGGCATCGCGTAGTCGAGCTGGATCGTCCCCAGCTGCCAGGAGCGGCCAAGGGAGTCGGTCATGTGCAGATCGATCTTGGGGCCGTAGAAGGCGCCGTCGCCGGGGTTCACCTTGTAGTCGAGGCCCTCGGCGGCAAGCGCCCCGGCCAGCGCCTGCTCCGCCCGATCCCAGAGGCGGTCGTCGCCGATCCGCCGCTCCGGCCGGGTGGAGAGCTCGACGGCAACCTCGAAGTCGAACAGCCGGTAGAGGTCGAAGGCAAAGGCAAGGACGGAGCGCACCTCCCCTTCAACCTGCTCCTCCGCGCAGAAGATGTGGGCGTCGTCCTGGGTGATGTGCCTCACCCGGAGCAGGCCGTGGAGGACGCCGGAGGGCTCGTGACGGTGGACCAACCCCATCTCGGCAAGCCGCAGCGGCAGTTCCCGATAGGAGCGCAGCTCGCTTTTGAAGATCTGGATGTGGGCGGGGCAGTTCATCGGCTTCAGCCCCATCGCCCGCCCCTCGACCTCGCTGAAGTACATGTTCTCCCGGTACTTCTCCCAGTGGCCCGACTCCCGCCAGAGGGCGACGTCGTAGAGGAGCGGCGTGCGCACCTCCTGGTAGCCGCGGTTGCGGTTTTCCCGTCGCCACAGCTCGGCAAGGGCGTTGAAGATCGTCATCCCCTTGGGCGTCCAGAAGGGGCTGCCCGGAGAAAGCTCCGAGAAGAAGAAGAGGCCAAGCTCCCGGCCGAGCCGACGGTGGTCGCGCGCCTTGGCAAGCTCCAGCCGGGCCAGGTGCTCCTCCAGTTCCTTGCGGGAGAAGAAGGCCGTTCCGTAGATCCGGGTGAGCATCTTGTTGCGGGCATCGCCCCGCCAGTAGGCGCCGGCGACCGATTGGAGCTTGAAGGCCTTGATCCAGGAGGTGTCGGGCGCGTGCGGTCCGCGGCAGAGGTCGGTGAACGGCCCGTTGGTGTAAAGGGAGACGGTCCCATCGCCGCCGGCCCGGCCGGCGATCTCTTCGATCAGCTCCACCTTGTAGGGCTGGTCCCGCTCGGCGAAGTAGGCAAGGGCCCGCTCGATCGACAGCTCCTCCCTGACAAACGGCTCGGCCGCCGCGATGTGCTCGGCCATCCGCGCTTCGATCGCCGGGAAGTCCTGCTCGGAGACGGTGACGCCCGGCGGGAACTCGAAGTCGTAGTAGAAGCCGTCGGCGATCGGCGGACCGATCGACAGCTTCGTCCCGGGGTAAAGCTCGCAGATCGCGGTGGCAAGGACGTGGGCCGCGTCGTGACGGATCAGCGCCAGCGCCTGCTCGCCGCTGGCGGGCGTGAGCACCCTCGCCTTCGCCCCGTCGGGAAGGGGCGCCCCCAGGTCGAGAACCTCCTCCCCCTCGGCCGTCTCCACCGCCACCGCCAACGCCGCCTTGGCCAGGCCGGGGCCGATCGCGGCCGCCAGGTCGCGACCGGTTGCTCCATCGGGAAGCTCAAGCCGCTTGCCGTCCGGCAAGGTGACCGTGATCATCACCTGGAGGCTATCGGGACGGGCCGGCGGCCTGAGGACTAAGCCCCACCTGGGCGGCCGATCGCTCCCAAAGCTCCCTCGCCAGCTGCAGGTCCTGGCCGGCCGCGGAGGGCTTGGCGATCCGACAGTCTGCGTAGTAGGCGCCGCTCACCAGCTCGGCGGGCGGGGTGCGCACCAACCAGACCAAGGTCCGGGCGCCCTCCTGCGGGGAGCGGGCAAACGGCCTTGCCAAGGTCATCGCCAGCGCGGCCAGCGGCCCGTTGTTGCGGTTGAAGCCGGTGGCGACAAAGCCGGGGTGGAAGCAGTAGGCGCCCACCTCACGGTCGGCGAGCCGCTGGGCAAGCTCGAGCGTAAAGAGGATGTTGGCGAGCTTGGTCTGGGCGTAGCGGGCAAAGCCGGCGAAGCCAAACCGCTCGGGCGAGTCCGGAGCGGCAAGGTCCAGCCGGGCGCCGCGGTGGGCGTCGGAAGCCGTTGCGATCACCTTTGCCGGGGCGCAGCTTGCGAGCTTTGCAAGCAGCAGGTTGGTGAGCAGGAACGGGGCGAGGTGGTTTAGCGCCCAGGTCCGCTCGAAGCCCTCGGGGGTGAGGGCGTAGCGGGAGTAGATCGCGCCGGCGTTGTTGACGAGCACGGCAAGGTCGTCGAGCTCCCGCTGAAGCTCCGCGGCAAGCCGGCGAACCTCGGCCAGCAGGGTGAGATCGGCGGCAAAGGTGGCAACGGCGCGGGCGCCACGCTCGCGCAGCTCGGCGGCCGTCCGCTCCAGGCGGGCCGGATCGCGGCCGACGATCGCCAGCTTCGCCCCGCTTTGGGCAAGCGCGCGGAGAGCGGCAAGGCCGATCCCGCCGGTTGCCCCGGTGATCACCACCCACCGCCCGCTCAGCTGCCAGCTGCCCTCCATCGTCTACCCGGCCGCCCCCACCGCCTTGCCGGAGAGGCGCACCTCAAGCCCCCGGCGGGCGCCAAGCCGCTGGAACATCAAGGCGGTGTCGGCGATCACAACGCCGGTGAGATGGCTTGCCCTGCTTTCGAAGTCGGCGACGATCGCCTCCAGGGCAGCGGCAAGGCCTTCCCGATCCCCCTTGCAGATCGCCGCGATCGCCCGCGCCGCCCGCTCGAAGGAGGGACCCCCCGCCTCGATCGCCTCCAGGTAGCCGGCGGCGGCCGCGTCGTTGCCGACGGCAAGGTTGGCGAGGGCAAGGGCGTAGGCGGCCGCCGGCGTCAGCTCCTCCACCCCCGCCAGCTCGGCAAGGGCGTAGCGCCCCTCCTCCTCGCCGCCCCCGGCGAGGATCGCCGCCTTCGTCATCCCGATCAGCCGGCCGTAGCTGGTCGGTGAGGCAAGCTGCCAGGAGCGCCTGTAGTGCTCTGCGGCCTCCTTGAAAAGCGGGGCCGCCTGCGCCGCCTCGCCGGCAAGCAGCCGCCGCTGGCCGTCGGCCTCCAGTTGCAACGCCCGCTCAAGCTCGCCGGCGTGGGTGGTCTGCTCTGACACGGCGAAGACCGTTGACTCCTCTGGGGCCACAGTGTACGCTATTGAGGGAAGCGGGAGAAACCGGGCGGAGGCCCGCCGAACAAGGAGGACGTTGTGAGCAGGCTGCGTGCGTTGAAGGTTGGGGTCGGGTCGGCGCTTTGCGTTTTCGCGGCGACGTTTGCCTTTGGCGTGTCCGGGGCGGCCGCCTTCCGGGTTGGCAACACCTACCTGGCGCTTGGCGACTCGCTTGCCTACGGCTACCACGCCAAGCAGTTCAAGGAAGAGCTGCCAAAGGTCAACCCCGAAACCTTCGACCAGGGTTACGTCAACGACTTCTACAACCTGCTCACGGCCCTCAACCCGGCGATCAAGCTGATCAACGACGGCTGCCCGGGCGAGACCACCGAAACGATGATCCACGGCTCGGGCCTGCCGGGCTTTTGCGCGGGCGGCCCGCACGGGACGCCGTTCCCCTACGCCTTCCTCCACCACCCCTACGCAGCCTCCTCCCAGCTTGAAGACGCGCTGAAGATCCTCCACACCGACCCGAACGTCAGCCCGATCACGCTGGACATCGGCGCAAACGACGCCCTCCAGTTCCTCGCCGCACGCTGCGGGTTCCCAAAGGCCGACACCTGCAGCGAAGCGCAGCTGTTGGGCGAGCTCGGCAAGATCGGCGAAAACACCGCCTACATCCTCGGCCAACTGCGCAGCGCCGCGCCGCACGCGACGATCATCATGGTCGGCCTCTACAACCCCTTCCCGGAGGTGCCAAGCGAAGGGTCGGACCGGCTGACCGCAGCCCTCAACGAGGCGCTTGAAAAGGCGGCCAAGGCGGTGCCGGGCGTGAGCTTCGCCAACCCGATGCCGCTCTTCAACCCCTCGCTCTTCCTGGGGCTGCCGGAAAGCCTCGACATCCCGTTCATCTGCGCCTTCACCGCGATGTGCCCGGGCGGCACCTACAACCCGGCCAGCCCTGAAGCCGACATCCACCCGACAAACCTTGGCTACGCGGTGATGGCCGGCGTGGTGGCCTTCGACTTCCTCACCCACTAAGGGTGACCAAAGCGGAGCCTGGCCGGGGGCGGCAACCGCCTCCGGCGCTCACCGCTTCTCGCCGACGGCCTGCTGCTCTTGGAGCGAGGGACAGGAGGTGGCGCCCGGCAACCGCGCCAGGAGCTCGGCAAGGGTTTCCAGCTCGGCGGCGGTGAACCGGTCGGCAAGCAGCCCGGTGATCGTCGAGGCGTAGGCGCAAGCGGCCGCCCGCAGCTTCTCCTCCCCCTCCGGCCGCAGCACCGCCCAGGTGACCCTCCCGTCGTTGGGACAGTGAACCCGTTCGACAAGCCCCCGCTCGCGTAGGCCGTCAAGCAACCTCGTCACGCCGGAGGGCGTCAGCTGGAGGCCTGCGGCAAGATCGACGCCGCGCAGCCGCTTGTCCGTCGCCCGCTCAAGCAACAGCAGGGCCTCGTACTCGCTCACCGAGAGGCCGTGCTCCTCGTGGAGCCGGTGGGCAATCACGCGGCGCAGGCCGGCATGGCTGCGCAGGAGCGCCATCCAGACCCGTGCCGCAACCCCTTCCGCACCCGGCACCTGCTCGACCGGGTCGGAGCTGGTGGGGTCTATTTGACTACTCAATAGTTGATCGCTCACCGAGATCTGCTATTTTGTTGACAGCTCAATGATATCCCCACAAAGGAGGTGAGGCAAATGAGCGCAACAGGCGTTACAACCCCAACCAAGCTACCTGTAGGCACCTGGGTGCTCGACCCGGTCCACTCCCAGGTGGAGTTTGCGGTGAAGTACCACGTTGGCACCTTCAAGGGCTCCTTCTCCCCGGTGCAGGGCAGGCTGGAGGTCTCCCCCGACGGCAGCGCGAAGCTGACCGGCACGGCGCCGGTCTCCTCCATCAAGGTCCAGGACGAGACCCTTGCCGGCCACCTCAAGTCGCCGGAATTCTTCGACCAGGAGCGGACCCCGGAGATCACCTTCACCTCGACCGCGATCCGACCGGCCGGCGATGGGATCGAGGTTGAAGGCGAGCTGAAGATCAAGGGGATCGCGAAGACCGTCAAGGCGACCGGCACCGTCTCGCCGCCGACCCAGTACGCCGAACGGGAGTTCCTCGGCCTCCACCTTGAGACGACGGTCGACCGCACCCAGTTCGGCCTGAACTGGAACCGGGAGCTTCCCGACGGCCGTCCGGCGCTTGCAAACGAGGTGAAGATCGAAACCGACCTGTTCTTCGTCAGGGAGGGCTCTTGATGAAGGTCCTCGCCTTTGCCGGCTCGCTGCGGCGCGGCTCCTACAACCGGCTGCTGCTGGAGGAAGCGGCCCGCCTTGCCGACGGGGCGGAGATCGAGGTCTACGACCGCCTTGGCGAGATCCCCCCGTACAACGAGGACCTTGAAGCCGATCCGCCGGAGCCGGTCCTCGACCTGCGGCGGCGGATCGCCGAGGCCGATGGGCTGCTGTTTGCCACACCGGAGTACAACGGCTCGGTCTCCGGCGTGCTGAAGAACGCGGTCGATTGGGCCTCCCGGCCAAAGGGCGAAGCGGTGCTCCTCAACAAGCCGGCCGCGGTGATCGGCGCAAGCCAGGGCGCCTTCGGGGCGGTTTGGGCGCAGGCCGACCTGCGCAAGAGCCTCGGGATCGCCGGCGCCAGGGTCGTGGAGGCGGAGCTGGCGGTCAGCCACGCCCACCAGCGGTTTGACGGGGAGGGCCGGCTCACCGACGACGAGCTCCGCGACGGCCTCACGGAGGTGATCCGGCTGCTGACCGCGGAGATCGCCCAGCGACTTTCAACGGCCTCCGTCCGTTAGCGGCTGAACGACAACTGCGGGCAGCTGGGCTTCTCGCAGGCTCAGCAGCCCGCGTTCTCCTCCCCGCCGCCTCTAGCCGGCGGCGGCGGTTGGCAAGCAACGCAATCCCGCCGACAAACGGCGATGGACGCCTTGCGGATGCGCAGCCGCCGGCGGCGCCCGGGCACCCCAGCTCCCCCGCGGCCCTTCGAAGCCGCACCAGTCAACGGCAGGCCAACTCCACCGGGCGGCGCCAAGCGGAGGCCACCTGCATGGCCGGCCGCGAACGCAAGGTCCGCCAACCCCTCGCCTTCCCTCAGTCCGATGTGCTCTCGGTAAGCCTGGCGCTTGGGTCGAGACCGCGCGCTGCGCTTGCAGCGGCGCACCGCCAGCTGCTGACGGCCGCAGCAGATGGATTGCCCCAGCTCCGCCCTTCCAGCAGCCACCGGTCATCCGCCCCACCGCGGCGGAGCAGCAGCGCCGAGTCGGCATCGAGGCGCAGGACACCGGCCGCTGCGGGGCTGTTGAAAAGCTTCGGATGAAGGTGCATCGTCAGCCCCAGGGTGCGCTGCAGATAGGCCGCCTCCCGGTCGCCCATCGCGCTGCTGAAGGAAACGGCGAACAGTGTTCGCGCCCTGTACGGTCGTCGCCCAGCTGCGGGCTGGTGTGCGAAACGGCTGGAAGACTGAGGGTCCGGTTCGACCGCGGGGCGCAAACGCCGCCCGGTTTGCCCGGGCACAGCCGCTGAGCTCATCGATCGCTCCTTTCTTACATCCTCAGTGTAATAATAGCTGCAGGCTGGCCACCGCCGGCTCGCTTCCCTCCCCGGCGGCGGACCTGATCAGCCCGTCCGGGCGCCGAGCTAGCGGCGGACGCCGCCCCCGCAGACGGCCTGCGCCTTGCGCCTGCCGTCGGCTTCTCGGAGGCAGACCGGCAACGGGTTCCCCGCCCGCAAGCCCGCGCCGCAGCGGCCGCACGGGGCCAACCCGGCCCGCACCTCTGCGCGGCGCCGCCCCCAGGGGCTCGGGCTCGGCGAGCTGCGGCGCGGTGCAGCGGCTAACGCGCCCGACTACCGGGCGGCTCGGTCAGCGGCCAACCTCCCGCTGCAACCCGACCGCAAACCGGTTCCAGCCGTTGATTGCGACGATCGCAAGGGTCAAGGCGACGACCTCCTCCTCGCTGAACTGCTCCGCCACCCGCCGAAAGACATCGTCCGGAGCGCCGCTGCGCCCAACCAGCGTCAGCGTCTCGCACCACTCCAGCGCAGCGCGCTCCCGCGGGCTGTAAAAGGAAGCCTCCCGCCAGGCGCTAAGCACGTAGATCCGCTGCTCGCTCTCCCCCGCGGCACACGCCTCCCTGGTGTGGAGGTCCAGGCAGTAGGCGCACCCGTTCAGCTGGGAGGCCCTGATCTTCACAAGCTCGACCAGTCCGGGCTCAAGGGAGCTCTCGCCCACCACCTGGTCCAGTTGGCGCAGCGCCTGCGCAGCCTGGGGGAACGTCCGCCGGTAGTCGATCCGCATCGCCTTGTCAGGCAGTATGACGCCGTTGGGCGGAGCTTGTCTTTCGCCCCAGGGCCCGCCCGAAGGCCTGAGCAGGGTATTGGGACCAATCCCGCCTGGGTTGGCAGGCCTTGGCAGCGCGCCGCGACCGCAGAGCCAGCGCGCGGGAGAGCAGCCAAACGGCGGCCGTCCTTTTTTTCGCTTTGTTGCGCCCGCTTTCAGCCCTCCGCCGCGACGCCCCTCGCTGCGCCTTGAAGCCGGCGGACCCGCGGGATCAGCACGTTGTTCTCCTCGTGGATGTGCTGGTGGAGGTCGTCCTCCAGGGCAAGCAGGCCCGCCAGCAGCGCCCGGTGGGTTGCGCACAGCGCACGATCGGGCGCGTAGTCGCCTGCAAGGGCACGCAAGGCCCTCAGCCGCTCGCCCACCGCCCGGTGGTCCACCTCCTGGTCGGCGATCAGCTGCTCGGCGATCGGCACGCCTTCCCTTTCAAGCGCCACCACTGCGGGGAAAAGGGACCGCTCCTCCGCATCGATATGGGTCAAAAGCGACCGCGCCAGCTCCCCGAATGTCCGCCGCAGCTCGACGAGCTCCGCGTGGCTGCCGCCGTGGACGCCCACGACGGTCTCGACGAGGGACTCGATGCGGGGCAGCTCAAGCCGCAGCCGGGTGTGGTGGTGATCGACGATGTGCCCGCATAGGTCCGCAAGGCTCGCACCCTGCCAGTCCGCCCGCTCAACCGCCGGCAGGCGAAGGGCGGTCCGCTGGAGCGCCTCCAGCAGCGCACAAACCGTGTGCACGTCCAGGCCACGCCGTTTGCAGGCCTCGCCAAGCGTCTGGTTGCCGGCGCAGCAGTAATCGAGGCGCAGCGCTGCCAGCAACGGTGCGCTTGCGGGCCACGCGCAGACCAGCGCTCCAAGGGGGAGATCTGCGGAGATGGTGCTCATCGGCCGATTTTTTCCGCCACGGGAAGGACATCGCCAAGTTTACACATACTTCGTGGATAAATGTGGTGTGGCGATGGGAAGGGCGGCACAGTCCGGCCCTCCCGCCGGCTGCCGGCCGGCGGCAGGCAGCCGCTTGGCCGCTCGACACCAAGGCCCGCAACAAGGCCGCGCCAGGCCCTGGCGCCGAAGCGCTCAGCCAGCTGCGCTCCCCTTGGCGGCACCTCATGCGCGTTTTGCCGCACAGCGGTGGAACCGGTTGCGCGAGCAGCACCTGCCCGCGGAGGGCTCCCGACCACCTCCACCCCTCGCGCCTCCGGCAGCCGCGAAGCCGGCGGCGCACGCCTACATGGACCGAATGGCCTCAGGAGCGCCCGTTTCTCGTCGACCGTAAGGCGGAGGGACCGTGCCGCGCGCGCTGCAAGCCGCGGCTTTGCCCGATCCGGCAGCGATGCCCACCGCGCCGCAGGGGCCGGTCAGCCGCCTTGCCCGGCTCGCCCCGCCGAGCGGGTCGAGCGCACCGCGGAGCCGGCCGCCGCAGCGGCGGTCAGCGCGTCACCTTGATCAGGCAGCCCGCCCGGTCGGGATCGCGCGGTTGAAAGCCGCCGAGCGTTGCTCGAGGCTCCAGCACGTCAAGCAGACCGCGCGTGAGCCCCTTGTGCAGGGCGCAGACCAAGGGCTGGTTTTCGCGAACGGCATCCCGGTATGGGCAGTTCCGCAACCGGATCCTCACCTGCTTTGCGCCCCTCCCGTCGATCCGCGGCTGAAAGCCGAGGGCGGTCAAGGTCGTCAGCAACGCCTCCTCGCCGCCCGTTTCCCGCCCCCCGGCAAGCTCGCGGCCGATCTCGCGCCCGGCGGCCTCGATCCCCCTCAGGCCTCTGTGGCCCGACCCCGTTGCGCGCGCAAGCCAGCGGGCGAGGTCCGCATATGCGCGGGGCGAGCGGCCGCCGGGATGTGCCCCCGGCGCAATCCGCCAGACGTCGCGCGGCCGCCCCCGCTCCTGCCGCTGCCGCCTGCGCTCAACCAGGCCCTCCTCGGCAAGCCGCTCGAGGTGCCGGCGCACCCCGTTGGGATGGAGGTTGAGTTGCGCGGCAAGCTCCGCTGTGCCAGCCGCCCTGCCAAGCTCGCCGAGCAGCGCGAACAGGCGCGCCCGCGTAGGCTGGGAGAGCGCGCTTTCCGCACCGGCTGTCTCGGGCAGGTCAATCACCTTGTCGAAGTTTACACACGCCGACTATTAAAACCCGTGCGCAGCCGCCACGCCCTGCTGGCTCGGGCGCGGAAGGTCGGCGCGAGCGTCACGCGCGGAAAACCCGCCGTCGGCCCGTGCGGCGGGCCGCCGTGGACGGCGCTGCGCTTTTGCCGCGAAGGGAAGCAGTCGGGCAAAGCCCCCGACGTGACTGCCCAGCCGGGCGGGCAAGGTCGAGCGGTCGGGCCCCAGCCTCTCCGCGCCGGGGGGGCCGCGTGGCTGGCGGCCGCACCGGGCCTCGACCAACACCCTGAGCGGCCGTCGGCGCACCCGAGCGCAGGCGGCGGTCAAGCCCGCCAGCGAGCAAGGCTCAACCGCCACCTCCGCCGTTGGCCCTGCGGCGCGCTTCCAGGGCAAGCTCGGAGAGCTGCGAATCGGCCTTTAGCTGCGCGCCGATCCGCGCGAGCTGATCGACGCTGAGCGTCCGTTCGAGGAAAGGGAACAGCTCGCGCTCCTCCAACTGGACGTGGGCGCGCAGACGGGATCCCAGCTCGCGGACAAACTCCACGGTCGGCTGCCGCTCCCCAAGGCGCAGCGCCTCCGCCGCCTCGAGGAGGTGCCGATGATCTGCCAACACCCGCTCTGCCAACCGCCGGCCCCGCTCGCCGGCTGGCAGGGAGGGGAGCAGCAGCGCCTCCTCAAGCGCGAAATGGCGTGCCTCGCTTTCCCGGATGAACTCGGCGAACAGAAGCGCCGCCCCGTGCGCGGTTGCGGCGGTTGCGCGGGTGAGCGCCATCGCCACGACAAGCGCGTCGTGATGGTCGCGGGAGAGCGGGGCCAGGGCGGGGCTGCGCTTCATCGGCGCAGCGCCTCGCAGGTCCAGCCCGCGGGCATCTGCCCCGACTCGAGAAACTCCTTCAGCTGGGCGATCTGCCCAGCGTCGAGCAGCAGGTCCGCCCGCGTGTAGAAGATCGGCTCCTCCTTTGCGTTGTGCCTGTCCAGCCGCGCGAGGAGTTCCTTGCAGGCGCCAGCCGGATCGGCGCGCTTGCGCAGCTCGCCCTCAAGCCGCTCGACCGCCTGCCAGATTTCGCCGTGCTCGCGCACCATCACGCGAATGGGAACGGCAAGCTCTCCCTCCATCGCGGGGAAGAGGAACTCCTCCTCCAGGTAGATGTGACGGCGCAGGGAGCGGAGCGCCGCCTGCAACGCTGCAACCGCCTCTGGGTCCTCAGCGCCTTTTTGGCGGGCTGCCTGAAAGGCCTCGATGCCGCGATCGATTTCCCGATGCTCGCGCTCAAGCGCGGCGCCAAGCGCCCCGAGCTGACCGAGTTGAAAAGATCTGCTTTCCATCACCGCTCTCCCGAACGTCCTGGAGACCTTGCCGTCGCTCCACATTTTACACAGTAGTGGTGTAAGAACGATGGGAGCGGCCAGCGCGGCCGCCCCCGCCGCGGGGCGCCTTGAAGGTCTCGCGCAAGGTCACGCCGGCAGCGCCTTTGCCCGCCTACCCCGTTTCCGCGCCAAGCGCTGCACCCGTCGGCGCCGGACGGTTGGGTCGGGCTGCAGGCCCGGGGCAGGTGCCCCTCGCGCCGGCGGCCGGTTGCCGGGCCGCGCCGTCGGCGAACGGCTGCCGCCGAAAGCTTTGGGGTAAAGCATCCGGATGAGCGGCGTGGCCGACCGACGTGGCGCGCTTGGAGGGGCGGAGGTCGGCCAGCCCAAAGCGGGCCTCAAGCGGCGCGCGCAAGGCCGCCCAGCGCAACTGCCCAAGCGCCGAAACCGACCCAAACCCAGATCCGGGCGAACTGGACGAGCGGGCTCGCGTCGATCAGCCTGCCGACGACGAAGCTGCACGCTGCGTACATCCCCAACGGGAAGACGGTCGCCCAGCGGAGCGGATCGTTGGAAAGCCGCGGCCAGCGCAGCTCGGCGACGATCAGCGCTGGCAACCAGATGATCGCCGCGCACCAGAGCGCAAGCGCGGCATCCTTCAGCGCCCCGTGAACACCGGCCAAGCAGGCGGTCCGCTGGGCGGCAAGCGCGATCTCTCCGGCGGCTGCCGTTGAGATCGCAAGCGCGCCCCCGGCAATCCAGTGGTCCCCTCGGCCAACGGCCAGCTGCCGGAGCTCGAAGTTGATCGCGGTGGCTGGGTAAGCAAGGAGGCCAAGGCAGAAAGGTGCAAGCGCAAGATCGTCCAGCCACCCCACACGGGCGCGGAAGGCAACGGTGGCGGCAAGCAGCGCAAGCGACTCGCTGGCGACGGTAAGCAGAAACGAACTGCCCTGGGTGGGCGCCCGCCGGCGCCGCACCACCTCCCCGGTCAGGCAGAACCACAACGCCGCCGCTCCAGCCAGCAGGCCGACCCCGGCCGCGGTCCAGCCGAGCAGGGCAAGCCGTGTGCCGACCACGGCCGTCGCCGCAACCAGGCTAAGCGAAGCGGGGTCGCCATAGGCAAGAGCGGTTCGCCACCCCTCATCCGCCGCCCGAGCCGGCAGCGCGACGGCAAGGGCCAGCCAAAGCAAAAGCGCCGCGCCGAGGAGGACCCGCGAGGCGAGGTCCGCTCCGTCAAGGCGCAGCCCAACCGAGACGATCCCGGTTCCCATCACGGCCGCCCCGCCCGCCGCCGTGAGGCGGCGCGAGAGCGACTCGAGGGCCGAGGCGATCGGTCCGCCAGACCTCATCTTCCTAATCTTCGCCTCCAGAGGCCCCGCGACGGATGCTCCCGCGGCCGCCGCTCCAGCGCGGCGCGCCGCTTGGCTGAGGGCAACCCCCGCGTTTGCCGCTCCCCTCGCGGCAACGCCGGGGCCGGCTGGACACCGACCACCGCGCCGCGGACCCTTCCAACCGGCCATGCGCCGGAGCGGCAAGCCTGCCCCGCGCCTGCCCCGGAGGCGCCATGCCGCGCCGCAAAGGGCGGACGCACGTCCAACCGCCAACGGACGTCGACTGCCCGCAGCGGCCGCTACGGCTTGAAGACCATCAGGGCGAGAATCGCCAGGACAGCCAACGCCGAAAGGTAGTTTGCCGCCCGCGAGCCTCGATCGTCCAAGAGCGCTCTCAGCTCCGCGCTGACGGGCGCTCCTTCTTCCGCGAGCCGCCTTGCCAACAGCCGTGCCTGCTTGGGCCGCCGTCCGCCGACCGCCCCAAGCACAAGCGCGGCCGCGTACAGGCCAAGCGCCGCCTCGATCCAGCTGGCGTCGTAGCTGAAGCCGGCGAGTTGAACGAGCCAAAGGCCAAACCCAAGCACCAGCAGCGCGCCAAGGCCGACCAAGGCGACCCCGATCCGGGCAAGCCCCAGCAGGAGGGCGACCTCGGCCGGGTTCGCCCGGCGACGGGCGGACTCGAAGGCCACCCCGGCAAGGGCGATGCCGGCGAAGAAGGAGATCGCGCCAACCAGGTGGAGGAAGAGCGCGATGTTATACGCGGTTGAAACGTCCATTTCCGGTGCCTTGGCGCGGCGGCAAGCCGATCGGCTGGCTTTTGATCTCGGCTACGCGGCCCTTCCTCGCCCCGACAACCGAGACGGCGACAAGGGCCAAAAACAAGAGGATCGCCACCTCGTTGAGCGCGCCGCCCCACTGCCAGGCGGCACGGTCGCCGGCCAGATCGCCGCCGATCAGTCGCAGGGCCAGGGACAGCTGGAGCAGCGCCAAGGGAAGGTAGAGGCGGCGGGAGAACGGAAGCGGGACGCGCAGCACGGCTGGGACGATCACCGGCGCATGGGCGAAGACCATCGACAGCACAAAGCCGAGAAACACCGCGTGCAGCGAGGCGTCGTAGGCGGCGCCATCGACCGTTGCGGCGTACTTCGTCCACAGCACGCCGGCCACGACCAGCCACACGTAACCGAGAAGCAGAGCGCCTGCCATGTACCGCGTCACGCCGCCGATCCGCACGGTGCGCCGCGCCACGTCGTACCGCGCCAGCCACGCCGCCAGGCCAAGCAGACCCAAGCCGGCGATCCTGATGCCCACGGTCGGGGCAGGAACGGACACCGCAACCCCCCCGCAGAACACGCCGGCCGAAGCCGCGAACAGAACCGCTGGCGCGGTGGCGAGGCGGCGCGCACGGGTCAGCTCGAGACGCTCGCCGACGATCGTCAGCACCAGAAAGCCGGCAAGCAAGGGGACGAACCGACTTACGTCTGCGCCCGTCGCCCACAACAGGCCGGCGCCCAGCCAGGCCAAGGCGCCCAGGCCCATCACCACGTTGTGAGGTGACGGCGCAAGCCGCTGGAGGACCAGGTGGTCTGCAACCAGGACAAGGCCCGCGAACGTCACAAGGACGGGAGCGAGGCTGCCGGAGGGGTCGGCCAGGGCGACAAGCGCGCCCGCCCCCGCGCCGATCGGCGCCGCGTACGCCCACCAGCTGCCCAGCGCAACGGCCCGCTCAAGGCTGATTAGCGTGCCTAGAAAGCCCAGCGCCATCAGCGGCCCGTGCAGTTCGCCGGCAGCGTATAAGCCGCCTGGCAGACGCAGGCCAAGGCGCAGCAGCCCGCCCCAAAGTCCGGCGAAAAGGGCGACAAGGCCAAGCGCAAGCAGCGGCGCCCGTCCCCGCCGGGCGAAGCGGCGGCCGGCTCCGGCAGGCGGCCGACGCCCGGCTCGGGCAAGGTTCGGCCCGCCCCCAGCCGGTACAGCCCTGCCAACCTTGCCGCCACCGCCCTCCATCTCACTCCGAGCCAAGCTGTCTGCGCGCGGCCTCGCTCATCGCCGAGGGATCCCAGGGGGGATCCCAAACAAGCTCAACCACGGTCCCGCGCACCTGCGGAAGCTGCGCCAGGCATGCGCGGATCTGCTCCTCGAGAAAGCCGCCCAGCGGGCAGCCGGGCGCGGTGAGCGTCATCGCTATCGAGACGACGCCGTCCGGCGAGATCGCAACGTCGTAGACAAGGCCGAGGTCCACGATGTTCACGCCCAGCTCGGGGTCGATCACGGAGCGCAGCATCTCAAGCACGAGGTTGGCGTCAAGCGCACGCGTGAACAAGCCAAACACTCCGGGCTCACCGCTCACGGCGCCATTTTTTCACATCAATCGTGTAATATCAATCCAGCTGTGCGAACCCGTCAAGACAACGACCGGGAGACGGTCCGGGCGATCACCGCAGCGCTTGTCGACTGCCTGCTTGCGCTTGGCAGGGACGGCCGGCCGGAGACGGCCAACCGGCTTGCCGGTCGGGCGTGGGCGGCGCTGCGCCACCGCTACCCGGTCGAGGCGCGGCGGATCAACGCGCTGATGCACGGGCTTGCGCAGATGCCTTCCGATTCAAGCCGCGACCACGGAGGTCCCTGATGTCAGCACCAAAGCTCGACGTGCGCAACGAGCCGCCCAGCCGTCGCCATCAGCTGATCTTTGAAACCTACGATCGGCTTGCGCCGGGGGAGGCTTTCGAGCTGGTCAACGACCATGACCCAAAGCCGCTCTACTACCAATTCGAGGCGGAGCATCAAGGCGAGTTCACGTGGGAGTACGTAGAGCGGGGTCCTGAGGTGTGGCGGGTGCGGATCGGCCGCTCCTAGGGGCAAGCGGGCGCGACCTGCCCCTGGACAGTGGAGCCCGGGGCCAAGCAAAGCCTCCGCCGTCCGAGATGCGGCTAGTCCCCGAGACCAGGCGCAGAGGCAGGTGGTCCGGTCCGCCCGCGCCTGCGCGTGCCTTGGCGCCTGAGAGCACCTGGAGGCGGCGCCGGCCGACGGCAGGGCTTAACGGTCCTCCGCCGTTCCCCGGTGCTCCGAACGCTCCCGCCTGCGGGCGATCCCCGCAGAAGCGGACCGCTGCAGCGCACAGGTTGAGGGAACGCAGGGGGCGGAGCGGCGCCTTCACGCCGCCGATCACAGCTAAGGGCAGCCCTGCCTGCCTGAGTTTCAACGGCCAACCACCCCTGCAGCTGGCCGCAGACGCGGCGTCGGTCTGCTGCGCCGCCACTTCTTCACCCCCGCTCGCCGGCACACGAAGAGCAACCCTCATCCACCCCGGTGGGCGGCTCCGCCCGGCGGGCAAGCGCACCGCCGCCCACCTTTCCGCCGGCCAGCGCAGGCCCCACCCTTTCGCGATGGGCGATGCTGGGCTCGAACCAGCGACCTCCGCCTTGTCGAGGCGGCGCTCTCCCAGCTGAGCTAATCGCCCGGCAGCAGGAAAGGGTAGCAGCGCAGGCCGGCCTTTAAGCGCCGCCTCGCCGGCACTGCCGCTACCCTTCCTTGGGCGGGGAGATCCCGCACGTGGCGACGTGGCGGAGTGGTTACGCAGCGGCCTGCAAAGCCGCTTACACCGGTTCGATTCCGGTCGTCGCCTTCCCGGTGCACCGTCCAGACCTCTTTCGGACAGCCCGCGGCCAGCCGACCCACCTCCTTGCCGGCCTGGCTGCCGCCGTTGCCCTCGCCGGCTGCAGCGGCGCCGCCCGGCGACCGCGGAGGGGCGCGGTCGTCAGCCAACCGCCGGTCCTCCAGCTGGACAAGGTCGTCGCCCAGGCGACGCGGAGCAGCTCACCCCAGCAGGCGGTGACCCTGCCCGGCCCGCCCCGCTCCGAACTTGCCAAGCTCGACCGGGAGCTGGTGCCCGGCAAGGTCGGCGGCGCCCAGCCGCTGCCGGCCGCCGCGAAGGGAGCGGCCACCCCCGCCCCCGGCGCCCTCTCAAACGCGGCGATCAAGGCCGAGCTTGCCCACCTCAGCCACGAAGGGGTCGCCCTGCCGAGCGGCACCTCGATCGCCTCCTTCCAGCGGGTGACGGTGCAGGTGGAAGGAAGCGCCGAAGGCTGGTACTTCCCGATCCAACCGGTCTCGATCGCGCTTGGGCCGGAAACCTGGGAGGAGGATCAGGGGGTTGACATCGCCACCAAAGCCGGCGCTTGCGGCGAACAGGCGGTCGAGGTGGCGGTCACCAACGGGACGATCGTCCAGGAGGGCATTCCCGGCTTTGGCCCCTACGCGCCGATCCTGCGGGTTGAAGGCGGTCCCTACTCCGGCTGGTACATCTACTACGGCCACGCTGCGCCGGCGCTGGTTCCGGTTGGCGCCCACGTCCACGCCGGCCAGCCGATCGCCGAGGTCGGCTGCGGGATCGTCGGCATCTCCTCCGGCCCCCACCTGGAGATCGGGATCACGCCGCCCGGCACCTCGCCCTGCTGTCCGGCCTTTGGCGAGACCTCGCCGCTGATGGCGGCGCTGCTGCGCCGCCTCTACGCGGCCAGCCAGCCGACCTGACCCCCTCGCCCTGCCGGCGGGAAGGCCTATTCTTCGTAGCTGGCCGTGCCGGGCAGTTCTTCGTAGCCTTCCCCTTCTTCTTCTGCCCTGCGCTTCTCCAGCTTCTCGTGGAACATCGCCTGTTCGGCGGCGATCCGCACCGCCTCGTCGCTTTTCACCTCCGCGTCGATCGCGGCAACGCCGATCGAGGCGGTGCAGCTGACCCGGCGCCCGGCCAGCTCGATCCCGCATTCGGCAACGACCTCCCGCAAGCCCCTGGCAACGGCTTCGGCCGCCTGCAGCGGCGTGCCCCGCAGCAAGACCCCGAATTCGTCGCCGTCAAGCCTGGCGATCAGGTCGGTGCCCCGCAGCCGCTCCTGGAGGGCGGCGGCAATCGAGCGGAGCAGCTCGTCGCCGGCGCGATGGCCGACCGTTTCGTTGACGGCCCGGAAGTTGTCGAGGTCGATGATCAACAGGGCCGATGTCTCGCCCGCCCTCCGTCCCCTCGTTCCGGCCCGCCTGATCCGGTCGACCTGGAGGCCGAGTTCGTGTTCGAAGAGGCGACGGTTGCGCAGGCCGGTGAGCGCGTCGTGCTCGGCGAGGTTGTGCAGCCGCTCCTCCATCAGCTTCCGCTCGGTGATGTCCTGGACCTGGAGGAGCAGGCTCTGGGGCCGGCCGGCGCGATCGCGCACCGCCGAGACCCAGAGGACCACGGAGAGGATGTGGCCGCGGGCGTGGAACAGCCGCTTCTCCACCCGGTAGTCGGAGATTTCCCCTTCCACAAGCGCCCGCAGGTCCTCGATGTCGTTTGAGCGATCGTCTGGGTAGGTGATCTCCTGAAGCGACTTGCTCATCAGGGCGTCGGCGCTGTAGCCGGTGATCTCGGCAAGCGCCTGGTTGACCCGCAGCCAGCGGCCCTCCAGGGAGAGCAGCGCCATCCCCAGCGGCCCCTGTTCGAAGACCAGCTCGAACCGCTCTTCGGCTTCGTAGCGGGCTTCATCGGAGCGCTTGCGCTTGGTTACGTCCCGGAAGACGGCAACCCCGCCGGTCACTTCCTGGGCTTCGTCGAACAACGGCCCCACCTCGGCCAGGTAGCAGCGGGTCCCATCGTTCGACCAGATCTCAAGGGAGCGGGACTCCCCTTCCAGGGCGGCCTTGTACAACGGCCCGTAGATCTCCCACCACTCCGGGCCAAGCACCTCCTCGGCAAGGCGCCCCTCGATCTCTTCGGGACGGAGGCCGTGGTGACCGGGAGCGCGGCCGACGGCAAGCAGGTAGCGCAGTTCGCCGTCGAAGACCAAGGTCGAGGCCTTTGGCAGCGAGCCGAGGGCGGCAAGCGCAACCCTCCCCGGGGCGATCTTGCCGCCGCCGGGATGGGCAACCGGCCTGCCCTGCTCCCTGCCCCGCGCAGGGGAGGGCTGAGGCCGAACGGAGGGCCGGGGCGGACCCTGGAGGGTCTGGCCGTTGCGCTCGAGGGAGAACCCTTCCCCCTCGGGCAGCTGCTCCATCCCGTCCTCCTCCTCCTCGAGCCCGGCAGCGAAGATCCCTTCCGCGGGATGGCGGCCGGCCGAAGCGCCCCTTCCCCCCCACTCGCCGGGACGGCCGCCGGCCGGCGGGTCGTCGAAGCGGAACCGTTCCTCGGCCGGCTGGCGCATCGACGAGGGGTCTTCCTCTTGGTCGTCGTAGGGGGCTCCGTGGTGATGCGCCCCAACGTTTGAGGCTCTGCCGATCGGTGGTTGGTTCTCAGGGCCAGGCATGTTCACGGGTCACCTTCCAGAGGGGTCATCCGCACTATCGGCAGATCGGCCACCGCCCTTGATGGGCAGGGCAGCGCCTAGGCGGTCGGTCGAGGAGCTGGCGGAAGAAATAGAGGGAGAGCGGCGGCGACCCCGGGGTCGCCGCCGCCTGCTGCTGCGGGTCGTCAGCGCCAAGGCCGACCGGCTCGCCCGTTTCCGGTTGGAGAAAGAGCGGTGGCCTCGGCGGCCGGTGGAAGCTGAAGGCGCCGAGCAGGGAGTTGCTTTCGGCGTCGGCGGAGCCGCCGCCAACCGTCCTCCCGTCCAGCCAGTTTTCCTCGATGAACTCGATGATCGAGGCTTGGTTGAGCAGTTCGTTGTCCACGTAGCTTTCCTTCGCCCACGGGGAGATCACGAGCAGCGGGATCCGCGGACCCAGCCCGCAGCGGCCCTGCTCCGGTTCGCCGGCTTCGTTCCTGGGCACCCGCGCCGGGTTGTCCCCGCACTGCCCTTCGCCGCTAAGCGCATCAAGCGCCGTCTGCGACTCCCTGACCACCGGCGCAAGCTGGTGGTCGTACCAGCCGTCGGAGTCGTCCCAGGTGATCACCACGGCCGTCGAGCGCCAGCTGGGCAGCCGCTCAAGCCGGTTGATCGTTTCCACGGTGAACCGCTGTTCATCGAGCGGGTCGGAGTAGCCGGCGTGGCCGTCCTCGCAGGCCGGCGGCTTCAGGTAGGAGACGGCCGGCAGCCTGCCGCTTTCCGCCGCCGCCCCAGAAGTCGCGCAGGTCGTACTGGTGGTTGGCCTGGTCCTGGCTGCCCACAAGCGCCACCGAGAGGGGCGGCAGGTGGTTCGGGTTGGCCGTCTGGGCGAAGTACTGGAAAGGCTCGTGGTGGGGGATGTAGTCGAGGACTTCGACGCCGCCGATGTTCTTGTGCTTTTCGGTGCACACTTCGGCGAGGTCGTCCGATCCGGGGTCGCCCGGCCGGTAGCCCGGGCTTGCATAGCCGCCCTCAAACCAACCCCAGGTGATCCGCCGTTCGTCAAGCAGCACGCCGATGTTCTTGCCGCCCATTGCGATCGTCTGGGCCGCCGTGTTGTGGTCCTCCGTGTAGCTGCATCGGTCGTAGCAGGGGTCGGCGTCGGAGTAGTCCGTGCCTTTCCCCCCTCCAACCACGGTGTCCGGTCCGGCGGGGGCAACTCCCCCTTCGGCGCAGGGGCTTGCGTTGATCACCGCAAAGGAGGGACCGCAGAGGACCCCGTAGGTGTTGCCGGCTGTGACGTTCAGCGCACCGGGCGTCGAGGGTCCGTAGTTCGTCCCGTAGAAGTTGTCGGCCAAGGTGAAGTGCTGGGCGTAGTTCCAAAGCGCGGTCACCGTGTTGCCGTCGCAGTAGTCGAGGACGGCGTAGTTTGGTTCGCTGCCGCTTGCCTTCCCCGTGCATTCCTTGACGGATCTTGTTGGCGCCGGTGTCCTGGACGAACCGGTCCATCAGGCCGTGGTCGGCAGCCAACTGCTCCGCCCGGTGGCCGTGGTCCTGGTCGCAGGTCAGCGCCTGGGAGCGGTCAAGCCGCTGGGGGTTGGACAGGTTGGGGTTGCCTTCCAGAAGCGGACCGCTCAGCCCGTTCACCGAGGGCGTGTCCGGCCGCGGATAAAAGGGCGGCTCACCCGGTGGGTTTGCCGCATGGGGGTAGGTGGCGAAGTAGTGGTCGAAGGAGACGTTCTCCGCAAAGATCACCACCAGGTGCTTGCTCGGGGTGGCCGTCGGCAGCGCTTCCGCAGGCGGCCACAGCTGCGCCCCCGCCGCCGCCACGTGCGCACGCCCCGGCCTCCCCCTCGCCGCAAGCGCTCCGCTTGCAAGCAGCGCGCCGACGGTGAGGATCGCGCCGCCCGCTAGCAGCATGCGCCAACTACGTGACAGGTTGCCCATCTTCTGGCTTCCTCCTATCGCTTGCCCGTTGTCGGTTGGCATCCATTCAGCCGGTTGGCAGCGGCTCGGTGGTTGGGATCGCGTGAACGTGCTGAGAAAAAGCTGTGAACCCAACTGGCTACCGCCGTCGGCAAGATCGCTTGCATTCCTTCCTCGCGGTTGGACTTTTTCGCGGAGGCCTGCTACCTTGTCCGCCAAGCCGAATCCGTCAACCGCAGCGGCTGACGGATCGGGGGACCCAAGGTGGACGGCCACAACGTCCACAGGGGCGAATCGCCACCGCTGTGGCGTAGCGCAAGCGCGCGAGCCCGACAGCTAACCCCGTAGGCGAACAACAACCGGTGCTGATGGAAAAGGAAGGACCCTACATGTCTACACACGCTCGCGATCTCGCATCCCCAGAGCTTTGGGAAGCGTCGCTCAGACGCTCGCTTGAAAGGCGCAACCGCCGCCGGCTGAGCTTGGCCGGCAAGAGAGCCACCCCGCTTCAGTCGGCTGGGCCGCTTCCGCTCAAGGCAGCAGAGCGGGACCTTGCCGACCGGGAGCTGTGGGAGCTTTCCCTCGGCCGCTCCCGCGCCCGTCGGCGGGCAAGGAAGCTCCAGTTCGTCCCCGCCGGGAAGCGGGCGAAGCGGCTTTCGCTGGGCACGATCGCTGCCCTCGCCGTCGGGCCGACGCCAAGCGTTGGCGCGGCAGGCGCCTCCGGCCGCAGCCGCAAGCCGGCTCCAGCCGATCCGCCAACGACCAGCGAACACGTGATCACCATCCAAAACGGCTCGACCGGCGCGCAGGTCAGAAGGCTCCAAAAGGAGCTGGGCATCAAGGTCGACGGGCAGTTCGGGCCGGAAACGGAAAGCGCCGTGATCCGCTTCCAGTTGGAACACGGCCTTGAACCAGATGGGATCGTTGGGCCGAAGACAGCCAAGGCGCTTGCAAACGCAAGGACGGCCAGCCGGAAGCGGCTCTCCCTTGCCCAGGACGTGATGGTCGCCCAGGCGGCGCTTGGCGTCCACGTCGACGGCGAATTCGGACCGGAAACTGAGCGGGCCGTTCGGGCCTTTCAGGCCTCCGCCCACATCAAGGTGGACGGGGTGATCGGGCCGGAAACCTGGCGGGCGCTGCACGCCAGCGGGGAAGGGATCCTGGTGCCGCCGCCAAGCGCCCTCCCCAAGCCGGAACCGCCGCCCAGGCCGACGCCCCAGCCTCCCGCCCAGGCCAACGGCAGCGGTCCGGGCCAGCAGCCGACGGCTCAACCGGCAAGCTTCCAGCCGGGCGGGAACCCGGTGCGGGTCCTCCAGGAAGCGCTTCACGTCTCCGTCGACGGCCAGTTTGGGCCGGAAACGGAGGCTGCCGTCCGCCGCTTCCAGGAAGAGCACGGGCTGACCGTCGACGGCGTCGTCGGCCCCGAGACCTGGGCCGCCCTGGGGATCAGCGGCCAACCGACCCTTTACCCAAGCGCCGGGCTTGGCGGCGGCAACCCCGTCCCGGAGCCGGCCGCGGCCCCCGGCGGGGAAGCAACGCCGGCGCCAGCCACCTCAACGCCAACCCCCAGCGGCGGCGGGGTGCCGGAAGTGGTCCAGCGGGTGATCGATGCCGCCAACGAAATCGCCACCAAGCCGTACATCTACGGCGGCGGACACGGCTCGTGGGACTCGCCTGGCTACGACTGCTCCGGCTCGGTCTCCTACGCCCTTCACGGTGGCGGCCTGCTCGAACACCCCGAGGACTCAACCGAACTGGAGTCCTACGGCGAACCGGGTCCCGGCAAGTACATCACGATCTACGCCAACGCCGAACACGCCTACATGGTGATCGACGGCAGGCGGTTCGACACGGTGGCGCTGGCCGAAGACGGCTCCCGGTGGTCCAACTCGCCCGGGGAGGACGCCGGCAGCTTCGTGGTGCGCCATCCGCCCGGGTTGTAAGGCGGTCGAGGACTTGGCCTGAAAAGCCCGGCTTCGGCCGGGCTTTTCGCTTGCCCGCCGCGCCCGTTCTTTCTATAATCGAGCAGCGAATGCGGCTGTAGCTCAGTTGGCTAGAGCGTCTGCTTGCCATGCAGAAGGTCGAGGGTTCGAATCCCTTCAGCCGCTCTGAGGAAGCTGCAGGTTAGCCCCGGCCTTGCGGCGGAAGCTACCGTCCGGGGCGGACGTGGGGTTCTTCGCTTACCGGCGCGGGGGCGTGCTGCAGGGGCTTGATGTAGTGGCGCAAGGCCGCTGCCGCGTTGCGGGCAGCCGGAGCCGCTGAAAAGCCTCTCACCGCGTCGACCGCGTCCTGGCGAGAAGGCGCGCTGCACCGTGATGCTCTCCCGCAGCGAGCAACCCGAGGGCCTCGAGGCTGGCCGCCTAGCTCGAAGGCCGTGCGTGAAAAACGATCCGGGCGCCGACACCTCCGGCCAAGTGCATCAGCGGCGACCACCTCCCTGTGGACCCTGCTGCTGCACCCGTCTGGGCCAACCCAAGCCCGATCAGGAGAGCTCCGCCGCCCGATCAACTCCCGCGGGACAGGTTAGGTAAAGCCGCACGGCGGCGCGAGCATGCACGATCAAACGAAGAGCGCCTGAGCTATGCCGCCGCAAGGGCAAAGCGCGAGGAGATGGGCGATCTCGCGGAGGGCAAGCTTCGCCTGCGGCTGTAGATTTTGCTGGGCAATGTCCACCATTAGCGAAACGAGATCCGGCCTCATCTCCGGTCAAAGGGAGTACCTGCTGAGGCAGTGGTTCAAGCGGGTTTGCGCTGGCGCGCTGCTGCTTGGCGCTTTCACGTACTTAGTGGACCTGCTGGTCAATTTTCATACCTTCATTGGCAACCTTTATCTCAACGCCGACATCGCAGCAGCCCCGGTGATTGGGGAACTGTTCCACGACCGCGGACCGGGCGGGGCCGTTTTCCTGGGTAATCACCCATGGTATGCGACCGTCGTGTGGGAGCTGCTCACGAGACCACTTCCCTTTCACCGCCAGCTTTGGGAGGGCGGACCGCTGCTGCTCCAGCTTCTCATCGTGGCTGCTGTCTTTTGGGGGTTGTTGCGCGTCGGAGGGCGCATGACGGCGATCCTTGGCGCCTGCTTCACGCTTTGCCTGTCCATGCGCGATCTCGCGCTCATGCTCCAGCCAGACGGCCACACCGGCGCCTGGCTAGTTGCCGCGCTGCTAGCCGTCGCAGCGGTGGAGATCGCCGGCAGCGGGCTCGACCGCATCGCACCCCCTCGCCTCGCCGGAGCTGCCGCTTGCGGCGTGATCGCCGGCTTCTTCCTATCTTCCGACCTCCTTGCCTTGTTCGCAGGAGTTGCTCCCCTTCTCATCGCCGTAGCCCTGTCGGCTCGACTTAGCCCGATGCCGGTGCTGCTCCGGCAACTGGCAGAGGTTGTGGCAGTGCTTATCCCGACAGTGATCGTCGCTTTGTTGGTGGTTCACTTCATGCACGCAAGCGGGGTACACCCTTCGCCATGGCCCCCTGCCAAGACCTTCGTGGCGCTCGAAAACGTCGGCCACAACTTCACGGTTTTCTACCAATCGCTTTTAGCTGGCTTGATGGGCGAATTCTTCGGCTCGACGATCGGCGTCACCACCGCGCTATACGCACTGGCCTGTGCGGCGGGATTGTTGTCGCTAGCTTTCGCGATTAAGGTCGCAACCGGCTTGCCCCCGGTGACCGGACTTCAAGGGTTGGCGCCCGCTGATCAGCGGCGAACGCGCCGGGTTTGGGTCACCTACTGGTCCGCCTCCGCATCCTTGATCTCTCTTGCATTCCTCGTCACCCAGGTTCCCCAAGACGTCGGAGGCGCTCGCTACCTGATGGGGCTTGTGATCGCGATCGGGGCGCTGTTCCCGCTAGTGGCTATACGTCCGCACAAACGTTGGGGTCTCGCTCTGGCGGTTGGAATTGCGTGGGTGCTGGGCACGACCCTGAACTTGTTTACAAATGGATTGGGCCCGGCTGCCAACATCTCCTATCGCTTCATTTCCGAAGTCAAAGCCCTGGCTCTCCGCTACGACGCCCGGATCGGCTACGCCAACTATTGGGCGACCAGCCCGATCACCTGGGAGACCCGGACCAAGCTGATCGTGATGCCGGTTGTGAACTGCGCGGGGGTCAGGCTGTGCGGATACGACATCGGGTCGATCTCTAGCTTCTACAAAGCGAAGCCTGGGGTCCGTAGCTTCCTGCTCAACGACCCGGCTGCCGGACCGCCCACCGTGGCGATACCCCCCGAACTGGGCAAGCCCCTTGCCGAATACCACCTGGGCGAAGCGACGCTCCTGATCTACCCCTACGACATCGCAAGCCGGTTTGCCGCCGGTCCTTAGGCCGCGCGGCGGACGGCGAAGTTGGGCAGCCGAGGGGTGACGCGGCTAACCCGGCGCGCCGGAGGACGCAGCCTGAGCTTGAAGCAGGCCCTCCCGCTGGAGAAGCCGCCTTTTCAGCTCCCTCCCCCCGAGGTAGCCGCCCAAGCTGCCGTCGGCAGCCACCACGCGGTGACAGGGCAGCAGGAGCGGGTAGGGGTTTGTGGCAAGCGCCCGACCGACGGCCCTAGCCGCCCCCGGTCGGCCGACCTCCGCGGCAAGCTCGCCGTAGGTTGCCGTCCGGTCGCGGCAGACTCGGCTCAGCGTCTCCAGGACAAGGCGCTGAAAGCTTCCAACGCCTTGCCAGTCAAGCGCCACCCGGGGAACGACCCCTCCCTCCAGGTAGCGCAGGAGCGCCTCCACCCCTGCCGCAAGCCGCCGCCGTGCCAGCGGCGACGAGCGGCGAACGTCAGCTCCCCGCGGCGGCGAGCCGAACCGCACCGCGCGGATGCCCTCCTCGCTTGCCACCACCGTCAACGGGCCGAGCGGGGAACGGACTTCCTGGACGGCCAGGTGGAGCGGCCCCGTCCCCTCCCCTCCACAGGGAGCGGGACCGCTCCACCGTGACCGGCTCATCCCTCCTTTGCCTCCTGGAGCGGCCTTGCCCTCTCCTCCTCCCCCGGCGGCACCCTGCCGTCCCTGCCGACGTACCCGTCCTTGCCGCCGACGCAGATGTACACCGCCTCCTGCGCTCCCCGGTTGCGCAGCCGCCGCAGCGTGTGGGCGTCGACCCGGGCGAACGTCCCAGCCGGCAGCCGATGGACCGAGCCGTCGCCGAACTCGATCTCCAGCTCCCCCTTGTGGACGAAGTACAGCTCCTCCTGCTGGTCGTGGTAGTGGAAGCCGGTCTCGGTCCGCGGCGGCACCACCACCCCGTTCACACCGAAGGCCGTCACCCCCAGCGCCCGCCTCACCTTGCGGAAGCCGGGGCCCGCGCCCATCGCGTCGAGGTGGCCGACGGCGTAGCCCTGGCCGCTGACGATCTCGCTGCTTGCCGGTTCAGCCATTGTGTGACTACCGTCACCTTACCACCATCAAGCAACCGATGTCGCGAGCTGCGGGGGCCGTCTGCAGCCGGTGCTAAACGTAGGGTGATCGTGTGCCTCACCGCAACCCAGCCGCTCTCGGTCAGCGAATACGCCTTTGCGATCCTCCGCGCCCTGCGCCAGGTCGGCCCCGCCGAAATCGAAGGCGAGGTTCAAGGGCCAAGGCGGAGCGGCAGCGGGATGCTCTGGTTCACGCTCAGCGACGGCGAGTCGGCGCTCTCCTGCAAGGTGTTCGTAAGCGACCTCCGCCGCCTCCAGCACCTCCCACGGGACGGCGACCTGGTGGTGGTGAGGGTCGACCGACCGGACCTCTACACCCGCACCGGCAAGCTCGACTTGATCGTCAGCGAGATCCGCCTCGCCGGCGAGGGGGAGCTGCTCCGCCGCCGCCAGGAGCTGATCGAAAGGCTTGCCGCGGAGGGGCTTTGCGAGCGGAGCCGCTGGCGGCCGCTGCCCCGCTTCCCCCGCGCCGTCGGCGTGATCGCCGGTCGGCAATCGGATGGCCTTGCCGACGTCGTCCGCGCCTTGCGCGACCGCTGGCCGGCCGTCGACATCGTCGTCTGTCCGGCCCTCGTCCAGGGTGTGGAGGCGCCCCGCGACATCATCGACGCGATCGCCCGCCTCGAAGAACACCCCCGTGTGGACGTGGTGGTGATCGCCAGGGGCGGCGGATCGGTTCAGGACCTCGCCTGCTTCGACGACGAGCGGCTCTGCCGGGCGATCTTCGCCAGCCGCCTGCCGATCGTCTGCGCGGTCGGACACACGGAAAACAACCCGGTCTGCAACCACGTCACCTGGGCCGCCTTCACCCCGTCGCGCTCCGCCGAGATGGTTGTGCCCTCCCGCGCCGAGCTTCGCCGGGAGATCGAGTACGCCGCCGCGGCGCTCCAGCGCGCCACCCGCCGGCTTGACGGCCTGCAGGCGGAGCTTGCGGCGATCGGGCGGCGGCTGAAAGCCGCTGCGGTGTTGGAGCGCCCTTTGCAGCTTTTGCGCAGCGCGGCCGGACCCCTTCAGCGGGCCGGCGCCACCCTCCAGGCGAAGGGGGATCAGGTCTGTGGCGAGGGGCTGCGGATTCAACGGGCGGCCCGTCGTCAGCTGGCCGACCACCGGCGCGACTACCTGCGCGCGGGGGAGCGGCTGGTTGGAACGGCCGCACGGGCCGTGAGCCGCCGCCTCAACGGCCTTGCAGGAGGGGTCCGCGCCCTTGGCGAGGCCCTGCCGGCCCGGGCGAGGCGGGCGCTGCTGCGCTGGCAGCGGGAGGTCTCCTACACCGCCGGGCTGATCAGCGCCCGCGACCTGCGCAGCCACGGCTGGGCGCTGCTTCACCACAACGACCGGCCGATCCGCTCGGCGCGGGCCCTTGCCGCCGGCCTGGAGCTGGATATCACCCTCCACGACGGAAGGGCGCGGGCGCGGGTAACCGGCAGCTCGGAGGAAGGGGCAGCCGACGGTCCGGACAAACGAGCAAAGGAAAGGAGCGATGGACAAGCCAGCTAAGGAACTGACCTTTGAGGAGGGGTACGAGCGGCTAAAGGCAATTGCCGCCCGACTTGACGAAGAGGAGGTGCCGGTCTCGGAGCTGTGCGAGCTGTTTGCCGAAGGGAAGGGGCTTGAGCGGGCGCTCAGCGAGTACCTCGAGCAGCAGCAGGGGCGGCTTGAAGAGATCGAGCGGGGCGAGGGGGTGCCGCCCTTCAAGATCGTCTCCTCGCCCCCCGAGCTCGAGCAGGAGGGCTGAGCGATCCGCCTCGGCTTCTCAACGGCAAAGCTGCGGCTGCCGAGCCCCGAGCAGGCGCTGCCCGGCCGGCCCCAGCCGCTTCCGCCGCCGGAACCGCACCTTGTCCTTGGCACCTCCCCTCTTCCCCCCTATCCCCCCGGCTGCCAGGTGGCCTTCTTTGGGATGGGCTGTTTTTGGGGAGCTGAGCGGCTGTTTTGGCAGCTGCCCGGCGTCTACGCAACCGCCGTCGGCTACGGCGCCGGCTTCACACCCAACCCCACCTACGAGGAGGTCTGCACCGGCAGGACCGGCCACGCCGAGCTGGTCCTGGTCGTCTACAACACCGACCCCAACGACGGCCCGACCGCAACCTACCGACAGCTGCTTGCCGCCTTCTGGGAAGGGCACGAGCCCACCCAGGGAATGCGTCAGGGCAACGACGTCGGCAGCCAGTACCGCTCGGTGATCATCGCCTGCTCAAAGCAGCAGCTTGGCGAGGCGCAGGCAACCAAGGGGGAATATGAAGCGGCCCTCCGCGCCGCCGGCTTTCCGCCGATCACCACCGAGATCCTGCTGCGCCCCTCGCCACCGGGAGGGCTCCCCGAGGGGGCCTTCTACTTCGCCGAGCGCTACCACCAGCAGTACCTCGCCAAGAACCCGTTCGGCTACTGCGGCCTTGGCGGCTGCGGCGTTCCCCTCCCCGCCGCGGAAGGACGCTGAGTTGGCGCCCCACAAGTTCGACCCGGCGCGGGCAGCCTCCCTTGACGCTCCGGAGCGGCAAAGCTACCTGCCCGACGACCGGGTGGTTGGCTTGCTGCAGCCGGCCGATGGGGAGGTTGTGCTTGACGTCGGCGCCGGCAGCGGTCGCCTCTCCCTTGCGCTCGCCAAGGCGATCCCGGCAGGGAAGGTGGTTGCAATCGAGGAGAACCGCGAGATGGCCAGGCTCCTGCGGGAGCGGGTCGCCTCTTATGCCAACGTGTCCGTCGTTGAGGCGGACGTTGCCGCCCTGCCAAAGGAGAGCCTCCGAGCCGATCGGGCGCTTGCCGTCTCCGTGCTCCACGAGCTCGAGGTCAAGCCGGCGCTTGCCGCGCTTGCCAAGGTCCTCAAGCCGAGGGGCAGGTTGGTGGTCGTCGACTGGGAAAGGGGTAGGCCGCGAGCGGTTGGCCCCCCGGATGGTCACCACCTCTACCTCGCCGAGGAGGCGGCGGCGCTGCTTGCCGAAAGCGGCTTTGTCGTGGAGCGGGTCGAGCGCGCGCTCTTCCCCTACCACTTTGCGATCGTGGCGGCTGCGAGAACGGTTGGCAGCTGACCGCCGGCAAGCCGACCGCGGCTGAAAACCACCGCCAACCCCGATGCGGCGCTGAGCAGACGGCGGCTTCGCGATGCCCGCCGCGGCGAGGGGCAGGCCAAAGGAAAAGCCGGCAGCCTTGCGGCTGCCGGCTCTCCCTTTCCCTTTAGGCGACGAGGCCTACGTTGCTCCAGCCGCCTCGGTGGAGGGCCCTGCCAAGGTGCCACCTTGCCTTGACGGTTGCTCTCCGTAGAGGTAGGCGGTGGAGCTTGCCGGAGCGCCGACCCAGCCGGGCACGTGCGGCCCGCCAAGCGTTGGCACGTCGGCCGGGTAGACCTCGTGGCCGTGGATCGCGTGATCGCCGATCTCGAGCTCCTCGTCGGAGACCCGCAGGGGGACGAAGAACCCGATCACCTTCAGGATCACGTAGGTGACGACGCCGGTGTAGACGATCACCCAGGCCGCGGTCTCGGCCTGCCAGCGCAGCAGGGTGAAGCTGCCGCCGTAGAAGACGCTCTTCAGGCCGGGGAGGTTGCTTGCCCCGCCGACGCCGATGTACTCGAAGATCGCCGGGTCGGCAAGGAACCCGACCAGCAGGCCGCCAACGAGGCCGGCGATCCCGTGGGTGTAGATCACGCCAAGGGTGTCGTCGACGGAGCGGAAGATCGGCGCCCTGCTCAGGTAGCGGATCGACATCCAGACGATCGTCGAGCCGATCGCGCCGATCAGGATCGCCCCGTAGCCGTTCACGAAGCCGGCAGCCGGGGTGATCGCGACCAGGCCTGTGATCATCCCGTTCACAGAGCCGATCAGCGACGGCTTGTCCCGGTAGATGTAGTCCCAGGCGATCCAGACCATCATCGCCACGGCCGTCGCCAGGTTTGTGTTCAGCACGGCTGCGGCGGCGTCCTGGCCGGCGTAGTAGGGGTCGCCGCCGTTGAAGCCGTTCCAGCCAAGCCACAGCAGGCCGGCGCCGGTGGCAACCATCAGCAGGTTGTTGGGGGCGTCGACCTCCCGGTCGCGGGCAAGCCGCGGCCCGATCACCCAGGCGAACACGAACCCGGAAACCCCTGCCGCCAGGTGGATCACGTATCCGCCGGAGAAGTCAAGGGCGCCGTGCGCCGCCCAGTAGCCGCCGCCCCAGATCAGGAACGCGTTCACCACGTACACGCAGGTGATCCAGACCGGGACGTAGATCAGCCAGGCCTTGAAGTTGACCCGGCCGAGCACCGACCCGAGGGCGAGGATCGGCGTGATCGCCGCGAACACGAACTGGAAGTAGGCGAGCGTTGAGGTCGGGAAGTGGAAGGGCGGTCCGGTGGTGATCGACGGGATCGACGCCTGGTGCTCCTCGCTGGCGTGACCGAGGATCGAGCCCGGTTCGCCAAGCATCGTCCCCAGGAAACCGTGCACCCCGAAGATCCCGGAGCCGGCGTGGGCGATCGGATGACCGAACCCCATTTCAAAGGCGTAAAGCACCCAGACGATCAGGGTGAGCGCAAAGGCGGCAAAGGTCAGCATCATGCTGTTCACCGACCACCGCTTCTGCATCACCCCGCCGTAAAGGACGGCAAGGCCCGGCACGCTCATCAGCCCCACGAAGGTGGCGGCCGTCAGCTGCCAGGCGTTGTCGCCCGGGTTGAGCCAGCTGTTATATGGGAGCCATCCCGCTGTTGCGATTATCGAGCTCATAGGCCTCCGTCTTTCCTCGTCGATTTCGGATTGAAAGCGGCCGTCAGACCGCCTGGCCAAAGCAAAGAGCGGCGGGGCCTCCCCCGCCAGGGACAGGAATCCGAAATCGGGGGCCGCTACTTCGACACCTGGCGAGTCGGGAAGGGAAAGCCGGCCGCTTTGCAGGCTGCGCCAAGGCCTGGGATCGCCGCCAGCCTGCCCGGCGCGGCGCAAAGCCGCTGCGCCTGAGCGCCGCAGGCGTGCAGGCTTGAGCCGCCGGTGCTGCTTGCCAGCGTCAGCTCGATGCAGTCGCTGCCAGCGGCGTCACGGGCTGCCCCACCGCAGCCGCCCAGCGCAACGACGGCTGCGACCCCCGCCAGCGCAACGGCTCTACCGCTGCGGCTCGAACTGAAGGGCAAGGGAGTTGATGCAGTAGCGCAGGCCGGTTGGCGGCGGCCCGTCGTCGAAGACGTGGCCGAGGTGGCCGCCGCAGTTTGCACAGCGGACCTCGGTGCGGACCATCAGCAGGCTGCGGTCCTCGTGATAGGTGAGCGCCTCCGCGGCGGCGGGGCGGGTGAAGCTCGGCCAGCCGGTCCCGGAGTCGAACTTCTCCGTTGAGCTGAACAGCTCGGCGCCGCAGCCTGCGCAGCGGTAGCTGCCGGGCTGCTTGTTGTTGTAAAGGGCGCCGCTAAAGGGCGGCTCCGTCCCCCCTTCCCGCAGGACGTGGTAGCGCTCCGGCCCGAGCCGTTCCAGCCACTCCCGGTCGCTCAGCTTCGCTTGCGGCACAGGTACTGTCTAGCAGTTAGACCGTCAGCCGCGATAAAATTAACGTTGACGTAAGCTTTTAGATGTCGGAGCAGGCGCAACAAAGCGAGGTTAGGACCCTCCGGATCGGCGACGTGGCAAAGCTGGTCGGGATCACGCCGCGGACGATCCGCTACTACGAGGAAATCGGCCTCCTTGAGGCGGACCCGCGCCGGATCGCCGGCGGCCACCGCACCTACACCGAGCAGGAGGTGAGCCGGCTGAAGGAGATCGTCCGGCTGAAGGAGCTGCTTGGGGTGCCCCTCGAGGAGCTCAAGGAGCTTTTGCAGGCGCAGCGGGCGGCCGCCGCCATCCGGGAGGAGTTTCAACGGGAAGACCTCACAGATGAGCGCCGCTGCGAGCTGCTCCGCGAAGCGATCTCCCTGCTCGACCGCCAGCTGGCGCTGGTCGAGCGCCGCCTTGGCGAGCTGGAGCGGCTGCGCGTCGAGCTTGACCAGCGCCGGGAGAAGGCACAGGCCCGGCTGCTTGAGCTGCAGGCACGCCAAGCCGCTGGCGGCGGCCGGTAGAGTGGCCGAGGTGGTCGAACAAGCCGTCCAACCCAGCCCGGAGGGGGTGCCTGGCGGCGTCCGGGACCCCGGCCTGGTCAGGGCCTGGTGGGTTGAGCTCCCCGGCCACGGCGGCTTTACCCTCCGCGCCTACCTGGCGCAGCCGACGGCGAGCGGCCCCCATCCCGGCCTGCTGATCGTCCACCACGCCCCCGGCGTCGACGACCACATCCAGGACGTGGCAAACCGCTTTGCGGCGCAGGGGTTTTTGGCGATCTCCCCGGAACTGTTCGGCCGGGAAGGGGGCCCGCCCGACACAGGCGATCCCGCGGCGTTGATCGCCCGCCTTGCCGCGCTGCCCGACGAGCAGGTCCTTGGCGACCTTCAAGCCGCGCTGCGGTTCCTTGCCGAGCGGGACAACTACAGCGGGAAGAGCGGCTGCATCGGCTTTTGCATGGGCGGCCGCTACACCCTGCTGCTTGCCTGCTCCACCCGCCTGCTGGCCGCAGCCGTCGACTGCTGGGGCGGGTTCGTCGACCGCGCCACCCCCGCGGAGCTCACAACCCCCACGCGCCCGCGGCCCCCCCTGGAGCTGGTCCCCCACCTCTCCTGCCCCCTTTACGCCGCCTTTGGCGAGGAGGACGACAACCCCTCCCCCGCCGTGGCGCGCCGGATGGAGGAGCTGCTTGCCGCCGTCCCCCACGAAAGCAAGGTCCGCCTCTTCCCCGGAGCCGGCCACGCCTTCTTCAACGACCGGCGGCCGAGCTTCCGACCGAGGCAGGCGCAGGAACTTTGGGATGAGGTCGTGCCGTTTCTCAACCGTCACCTACGCAGCTAGGCGGGCCCAGCGGGAGGGAAGCCGGTGGCAAGCAAGTGGTGGACGCTGGTTGTGGTCTCGGTGGCGCTGTTCATGCTGCTGCTCGACATCACCGTCGTCAGCGTCGCCCTGCCCTCGATCGCCCATGACCTTCACGCCAGCTTCGAACAGCTCCAATGGGTTGTCGACGCCTACTCGCTGACGTTGGCGGCCGGACTGCTTGCCGGCGGATCGACGGCCGACCGCCACGGCCGACGGAAGGTCTTCGCCGCGGGACTGTTGATCTTTGTAAGCGGCTCCGCCCTCTGCGGGCTGGCGCAAAGCCCGCTGATGCTCGATCTCTCCCGCGCCCTTCTGGGCGTAGGCGGCTCGCTGCTCTTCTCGACCGCCCTGGCCTTGCTTGGCCACAGCTTCCGCGGCTCCGAGCGCGGCCTTGCCTTTGGGGTGTTCGGCGCGATCACCGGGATCGCGATTGCAATCGGCCCGCTGGTCGGCGGTGCGGTGACGGCCGGCCTGAGCTGGCGGTGGGTCTTCTTCATCAACCTCCCCCTCGGCCTCTGCGCCCTTGCCGCCACCCTGCTGCGGGTTGAGGAGTCGCGGGACCCCAACGCAACCGAGACCGACTGGCCGGGGGCGCTGCTCTTCTCAACGGCCCTCTTCCTGCTCGTCTTCGCCCTTGTCCAAGGCAACGATCGGGGTTGGGGCTCGCCGTTGATCCTCGCCTGCCTGAGCGGGTCGGCCGCCCTGCTCCTCGCCTTTGTCCTCCGGGAGCGGGTTGCCCCCCATCCGCTGCTTGACCTCTCCCTCTTCCGGCTGCCCACCTTCTCGGGGATCAGCGCGGTCGCCTTCGCGCTCTCCGCCGCCGTCTTCGCGCTGATCTTCTACATCACCCTCTACCTGCAAACGGTCCTTGGCTACTCCGCCCTCCAAGCCGGCATCCGGGCGCTGCCAAGCACGCTTGCCGTCTTTGCAATCGCCCCCCTGGCCGGCAGGCTGAGCGTCCGGGTCCCCGTCAGGCTGCTGCTCTCCGGCGGCCTGTTGATCTGCGCCGCCGGCTGCGCTGCCCTGACCGCCGTCTCGCCGGGCTCGGCTTGGACCGTTTTGATCCCCGGGCTGCTGCTTCAGGGCCTTGGGGCTGGGATCGTCAACCCGCCGCTGGCCGCCAGCGCGATCGGGGTGGTCGACCCGGCGCGGGGCGGGATGGCCTCCGGGATCAACTCCACCTTCCGCCAGGTTGGGATCGCAACGGGAATCGCCGCCTTTGGCGCGCTGTTCGAGCACAAGCTGGTCGCCGACGCAACGGCGGCGCTGCGGCGGGCGCGCGCCGCCTTGCCCGGCCCGCTGCGCAAAAACCTCGCCCACCGGCTGCTCGGCGGCGAAGCGGCAAAGGTTGCCCACGACCTGCCCGCCAAGGCCGGCCACCTTGTGCTCCACGCCTACAGGGTCGGCTTTACCGCCGGCCTCGACCTGGTCTTCTGGGTGGCGGCCGGCCTTGCCCTGCTGGGCGCCGCCTGCGCCGCCGTGCTGGTGCGGCGGCGCGATTTCGTCGCCGCAGCCGGCCAGGGGGCACCGGTGGCAGCGGCCGGTTGAGGCAGGTCGGCCGCCGCCGGGAGGCGTATCCTCACCGCCAGAGGATGGGTAGAAGCCGGGGTTTCAGACCTGGGCGAACCGGCCTTCGCGGCCCTGACCGCGGGGCGCTTCCCCGCCCTGCAGGGACAGCCCGCGGGGCGACCTTGGCAGCCCTTGCCGTCGCGGCCACCCTCCTCCTCAACGATCGCCCCTTCCTCCAGTTGACCGCAGGCCGGATGAAGGCCGTCGCCAGCGTCCTGGCGAAGGGGCAGGGCTCCCCGCCTGGAAAGGAAGGGCGGCGGGGCACAGCCGTCCGGGCAAACCCCTGCCTGCGGCCCGCCCTGCACCTCCTCTGCCCCGATCTGGTGATGTCGGCACCCTCCGAACTTCACCTTGACACCACGACGATCCCGGGCCGGGTGCTGCTGCGGGCGACCAGCTCGGTGAACAACCTTGGCGCCGGGCCGATCGAGCTGCGCGCCCGCCGCCGACCCCATGGCCACTGGCGGGTCGTCCAGGCGATCTACGATCGCAGCGGCCACGTCCACCTCTACCCAGTCCACGTCCACCTCGTCTACAAGTTCATCCCCGGCTACAGGTACGGCTACGGCTTCGTCGGCAACGCCAGCTACTGGAAGGTCAAGCACCTCGTCTCCTTCCAGCTTTGGTCGGTGGGGCCCCACTTCGCGCTCAAGCGGCTGGTCAGGGTTGGCCCAAAGGTCGACTACTGCCTGCGCGATCTCGCCCGCACCCATCCCTCCCCCCGCTCCCCCCTTTATCCCGTCTATCCCGGCTGCAACGAAGAGCGGGAAATCACCACCGACCGGTTTGGCACCTCGGTTGGCTGGTCGGACATCTACCCCTACGGCTATCCGCAGCAGTGGATCGACGTGACCGGCCTGCGCGGCGTCTTCGCCTTCGTCCAGATCGTCAACCCCCGCCACCTCTGGTGGGAAGGCAACCTGGACGACAACGCCTCGGAGACCTTTGTGGCCCTCCCCTCCGGCCGGGTCCTGGGCAGCCGGGTCGGCGTTAGGCCGCCCGAACCGTAGGGTCGGCGGAAGGGAACTGCCGGCCGGGGCCCCACGCTGGCAAAGCCCGCTTGCGCGGCGTCGCCGACGGGCGCCGGATGGCGGCAGCGCCGCCCCTTCCAGCCGGTTGCCAAGCCAGCGGGGCCAAACCGGCCGCCCTGCAGCCAAGCGCCGCCCGCCGGTCGGCGACCGCCGCAAAGGGCCGATATCGTTGACCAGGCAACTATGTCCAGCTTCCTGCGGCTGCTCTCCTTCCTGCGCCCGTATCGCAAGGAGGTGGCGGGATCGACCCTGCTTGCCGTTGCAGCCGTTGGGGTTGGGGTGGCGATCCCCTACCTGAGCGGCGAGGCGATCAACGCGATCCGCCAGGGTGCGGCCCACCGGGCGCTTCACGGCCACGACCTCCACCGCCTTCAGCTCTACGCAGGCCTGATCGCAGCCGCGGTCTGCCTCCGTTGGCTGCTGACCGTCGGCCGCCGGCTGCTGGGCGGCCGGGTCTCCCTCGGCGTCGAGTACGACCTGCGCCAGCTGCTCTTCGCCCACCTCCAGCGGCTTGAGCTGGCCTTCTTCGACGCCTCCGAAACGGGGCAGCTGCTCTCCCGCCTGACCGTCGACCTGCAGGCGGTCCGCTTCTTCCTCGGCTACGGCCTCGTCTTCCTCCTGCAGTCGGCCGCCTGGATCCTCTTTGCGGCCGCCGCCCTGCTGGCAATCGACCCGGCCCTTGCCGGCGCCGCGCTTGCGCCGGTCCCCCTTGTCGTCCTCCTCGCCCGCCACTACACCCGGATCGCCCGACCGGCCCTCCAGGAGGTCCAGCAGCGGGTCGCCGAGCTGACGGCCGAGGCCGAGCAGGCGATCTCCGGGATCAGGGTGGTCCTTGCCTTCGCCCGGGAGCAGTACCTGCGCAGCCGGTTTGCCGCCCGCGTCGAGGGGGTCTTCCAACAGGCGATGAAGGCGACGCGGATCGAGGCCCGCTACAACCCCACCCTCGCCTTCCTACCCCAGCTTGGGATCACGGCCGTGCTCCTCTGGGGAGGGGAGCAGGTGGTCCAGGCAAGGCTCAGCCTTGGCGCCTTCACCGCCTTCTACTTCTACCTGAACATGTTGATCGCGCCGATGCGGATGCTTGGCGTCTTCCTCGGCCTCGGCCAGCGGGCGGCCGCCTCCGGGGCGAGGATCTTCCAGCTGCTCGACCGGGAGCCCCGCCAGCGCAAGGCGCCACAGCCCAAACCGCTCCCCGCCGGCGAGGGGGAGCTTTGCTTCAAGGCCGTGAGGCTGGCGGTGCCCAGGGAAGGGCTTGAAGGAAGCGAACCGGGGGAGGAGATCCTCCACGGGGTCGACCTGAGGATCCCGGGCGGCTCGACCTTTGCCTTGATCGGCCCCTCGGGAAGCGGCAAGAGCTCGCTGCTTGCGCTGGTCGCCCGCCTTTACGACCCAACCGCCGGCAGGGTCCTGCTCGACGGCGTGCCGGTCGACGCGCTCGACCTCACCGCCCTGCGCTCCGCCGTCGCCTACGTCGCCCAGGAGCCGTTCCTCTTCTCGGCGACGATCGCCGAGAACATCGCCTACGCCCGTCCCGACGCCTCCCCCGCCGAGATCCGGCGGGCCGCCGAGCTCGCCCAGGCCGCCACCTTCATCGAGCGGCTTCCCGACGGCTACCAAACCCGGGTTGGCGAGCGGGGCCTCACCCTCTCCGGCGGCCAGCGGCAGCGGCTTGCGATCGCCCGGGCGATCCTCGCCCAACCGCGGGTGCTGATCCTCGACGACGCGACAAGCGCCCTCGACGCCACCACGGAGCGGCAGCTGCTGGCGGCGCTTGCCGACGCCCGGCCGGCGCCAACGGTCCTGCTCGTCGCCCAAAGGCCATCGGCCGTCCGGTTCGCCCAGAGGGTTGCGGTCCTGGAGGAGGGCAGGGTCGTTGCAGCCGGCAGCCACCGCCAGGTTGCCGCCGCAAGCCCCTTCTACCGCGCCCTCTTCGCCAGCCAGCGCGGCGCGGGAAGAGCCGCCCAACCGGTTGCGGGGAGGGCTGCCTGATGGCGGAGCAAACGGTTGTCGAACGGGGCGAGGAAGGGCGGGTCTCCCGTCGTGACCACCTCCTTGGCCTGATCGGCCTGCTACGGCCCTACCGTCTGCGGGTTGGGCTTGCCCTCCTTGCCCTGGTGTTCGGCACCGCCGCCGGCCTGGCGCCGCCCCTGCTTGCAAAGATCGCCGTCGACCAGGGGATCGAGCGCCACCGGGAGGTCGTGCTGCTGGAGGCGGGCCTTGCCTTCCTGGCGACGGCCGCCCTCGCCTGGCTTGCCTCCTACCTGCAGACCTACCTGGTCGGCTGGGTCGGCCAGCGGGCCCTTGCCGAGCTGCGGCAGCGGATCTTCGCCCACGTCCAGACCCTTGGCCTGCGGTTCTTCGAGCGGCGGCCGGCCGGGGTGCTGATCTCCCGGCTGACCAACGACATCGAAGCGCTCAACTCGCTGGTCACCGACTCGGTGGTGACGCTCTTTGAAGCCGGCTTCACGCTGATCGGGACGGCCGGCCTGCTCCTCTACCTCGACCTCCACCTCGCCCTGATCACCTTTGCGATCTGCCTGCCGGTGGCGGGGCTGTCGGTTTGGTTCAGGCTTGCCTCTGCCGGCGCCTTCCGCCGCACCCGGGAGACGATCGGCGCGCTCACCGCCAACCTCCAGGAGACGTTGGCCGGGATCTGGGTCGTCCGCGCCTTCGCCCAGGAGCGCCGCCACGAGCGCAGCTTTGCCGAGCTCAGCCAGGCGAACCGGGCGGCGAACATGGAGACCGTCTACCTGAACGCCGCCTACTTCCCCGCCGTCGAACTGCTCTCCGGGCTGGGGATTGCCGCGATCGTCCTCTACGGCGGCAGCCAGGCGCTCACCGGGGCGATCTCGGCCGGGACGATCGTCGCCTTCATCGCCGCCCTCTCAAACCTCTTTGAACCGATCCAGCAGCTCTCCCAGCTTTACACCACCTACCAGTCGGGGATGGCGGCGCTCGACAAGATCTTCCTGCTTCTCGCCGAGCGGCCGGACCCCCGCGATCGCGACGGGAGCCGGGAGCTTGGCGAGATCGCCGGCGATGTCTCCGTCGTCAACCTATCCTTCGCCTACACCCCCGACCGCTACGCCCTGCGCGACATCGATCTGGCCGTCCCCGCCGGGACGACCGTCGCCCTGGTCGGGCCAACGGGAGCCGGCAAGACGACCTTGGTGAAGCTCCTTGCCCGCTTCTACAACCCCACCGCAGGCGCCGTGCTGGTCGACGGGGTCGACCTTCGGGAAGTGAGGGCAGGCTCGCTGCGCCGTCAGCTTGGGATCGTCCCCCAGGACGGCTTTCTGTTCTCCGGGACGGTCTTTGAAAACCTCGCCTTCGGTCGCGCCGGGGTGGGCAGGGAGGAGGCGGAGGCGGCCCTGGTCGCCCTTGGCGGCGAGGGGCTGCTGCGCAAGCTCCCCGGCGGCCTGGAGGCGCAGATCGGCGAGCGGGGGGTGCGCCTCTCCGCCGGCGAGCGACAGCTGCTTGCCTTTGCCCGCGCCCTCCTTGCCAACCCGCGGATCCTGATCCTCGACGAGGCCACCTCCTCCCTCGATCCCTTCAGCGAGCGGCGGCTGCAGGCCGGCCTTGCCAGGCTGGTGGCGGGCAGAACGGCCTTTGTGATCGCCCACCGGCTCTCAACGATCGAAGCGGCCGACCTGATCGTCGTCCTTGAAGGGGGCAGGATCGTTGAAGCCGGCAGCCACGGCAAGCTGCTGGCCGCCGGCGGCAGCTACGCCCGGATGCACGCCGACTGGGAGGGGGCCGGGGAGGCTGACAAGGCGGCGCTGGCCCTCCCCTCAGGCCGCTGAGGGCCCCCGCCCCATAGCTGCAGCAGGCTGGCGGGCGAGAGGTCACCGCGTAGTGGCGCGGTGGCTGCTCGCGCCAAAGGCTCCGGGACAGGGACTCGAACCCCAAACTCGACATCCAGAGTGTCGCGTGTTGCCAATTACACCATCCCGGAGCGTTGCAGGGAAAGGATAGCGAGGAAGCGGCGCGACCTTCAGAGCTGCTCGCTGCGCACCGGCTGGCTGAACTCCGGGGCAAGGAGCGCCGTCACCGCCTCCTCCAGGCCCGGCTCGACGACAACCAGCACCCTGTCCCCCGGTTGGATCACGGTGTCGGCCCGCGGCACAAACCCCTTGCCGTCGCGCAGCACCGAGATGAACAGACAGCCGTCGGGCAGGGAGAGGCTGGAGAGCGGCTTGCCCGGCACGGGGGAGGCCTCGGAGACCTCGATCTCGATGATCTGCAGCCCCTCGTCCTCGAGGGCGAGCAGGTGGACGAGGCCGTAGCGGGGCACCTCGTGCTCGATCAGGCGGAGGATCAGGTCGGTTGCGGAGACGACCGGCTGGATGCCGAGCAGCTTGAAGTGGCTGTAGTTGCGGGGGTTGTTGACCCGGGCGATGATGTGGTCGACGCCGTACTTGTCCTTTGCCACCTGGCAGACCAGCATGTTGTCCTCGTCGTCGCCGGTGACGGCAACCACCAGGTCGGCCCGCTCGATCCCGGCCCGCTCGAGCACCCAAAGCTCGGTCCCGTCGCCGTACTGGACGTGGTGCTCAAGCTCCCGCTCAACCTGGAGGTAGCGGCTGCGGGAGAGCTCGATCAGGGTCACCTCGTGACCCCGCCGCAACATCTCCCTGGTGAGGTTGAAGCCGACCTTCCCCGCGCCGACAACTACCGCGTACATCCCCTACCCGAGGCTCTCCGCGGCCTCGTGAAGCGCCTCCTTGAACATCTCGATCGCCTCCTGGGCGGGGGAGATCGTGTGGAGGCCCTGTTCCCGGTACCACGCCGCCCTGGCCGGGTCCATCACCCTGGCGATCACCTTCTTCACGCCAAACTGCCGCTGGGCGATCTGGGCGATGATCAGGTTGGTGTTGTCGCCGTCGGTTGAGGCGATAAACAGATCGCACCGCTCGATCCCGGCGGCGCGCAGCACGTCCAGCTCAAGCGCCGTGCCAACGGTGAACATCCCGCCCGCCTCCTCCCAGGTGGTCGGCTGGCCGGCATCGAGCCGCTCGTGGGAGAGGGGGTCCTCGTCGACCACCGAGACTTCGTGGCCGTTGGCTAGCGCGTACTTGGCGACGGCCGCCCCAACCCTGCCTGCACCGACGATCAGGACGAACATCTTGCCGGGTGCCGCTCGCGCATTCCCTTCCCCAACATTAGTGGCTGCCGCAAGGGACCGCTCAGGTGATCAGCGGGATGATCAGGATCGCAACGATGTTCGCAACCTTGATCATCGGGTTGATCGCCGGCCCGGCGGTGTCCTTGAAGGGATCGCCGACGGTGTCGCCGGTGACGCCGGCGGCGTGGGCCTCCGACCCCTTGCCGCCAAAGGCGCCATCCTCGATCAGCTTCTTGGCGTTGTCCCAGGCGCCGCCGCCGGCCGTCATCAGCACGGCCATGAAGAAGCCGACGACGATCACGCCGATCAGCAGGCCGCCAAGCGCCTTTTCATCGATCAGGCCGACGATCAGGGTAAGGAGGATCGGCAGCAGGGCGGGCAGGACCATCTCCCGCTGGGCGGTCCTGGTGACGATCGAGACGCAGCGGGCGTAGTCGGGCTGCTCCGTCCCCTCCATGATCCCCGGGTGCTCCCGGAACTGGCGGCGCACCTCCTCGACCACCGAGCCGCCGGCCCGACCAACGGCCTCGATCGCCAGCGAGGCGAAGAGGGCAACCATCAGGCCGCCAAGGAGCAGGCCGATCAGCACCTGCGGTTCGTTGATCCCGAAGCTGAGCGCCTGGGCGGCGGAGAGGTGCTTGTGGGCGTCGAGTTCAAGCCGGAAGCCGGCGAAGAGGACGACGGCGGCAAGGGCGGCGGAGCCGATCGCGTACCCCTTGGTGACCGCCTTGGTGGTGTTGCCGACGGCGTCTAGCGGATCGGTTACCGCCCTCACCTCCTCCGGGAGGTCGGCCATCTCGGCGATCCCGCCGGCGTTGTCGGTGATCGGCCCAAAGGCGTCGAGGGCGACGATCAGGCCGGTCATCGACAGCTGGCCCATCACCGCCACGGCAACGCCGTAGATGCCGACGGTGCCGCCGCCGGCCAGCTTCCAGGCGCCGAAGATCCCCAGGACGATCACCAGCGCCGGCAGCGCCGTCGCCTGCAGGCCGGAGGCAAACCCCTGGATGATGTTCGTCGCGTGGCCGGTCACCGAGGCCCGCGCCGTCTTGCGCACCGGCGCAAACCGGGTGGAGGTGTAGTAGTCGGTGAGCAGGAAAAGCAGCGCGGTGACGGCGATCCCGATCAGGGAGCAGGCGTAGAGGTGGAGGACCGAGGGGACCGCCTCGCCGGGGTGGGCGCCGGAGTTGGGGGTGAACTTCAGGCCGTGCATCAGCCAGCGGGTGACCGGGTAGAAGGCGCCGGCGGAAAGCAGCCCGGAGAGGATCAGGCCCTGGTAGAGGGCCCGCTCGACCTTGCCGGTGTTCGTCCGGACGGCAAAGGTGCCGATGATCGAGGCGATCAGCGCCACCCCGCCCAGCACAAGCGGGTAGAGGGCGACCTGGGTCTTCTCCTGGAAGGTGAGGACGCCCAGCAGCATCGTCGCCACCGCGGTGACGGCGTAGGTCTCGAACAGGTCGGCGGCCATCCCCGCGCAGTCGCCGACGTTGTCGCCGACGTTGTCGGCGATCACCGCCGGGTTGCGGGGGTCGTCCTCGGGGATCCCCGCCTCGACCTTGCCGACCAGGTCGGCGCCGACGTCGGCCGCCTTGGTGTAGATGCCGCCGCCGAGCCGGGCGAAGACCGAGATCAGCGAGCCGCCAAAGCCAAGGCCGACCAGAGCGTCCACGGCCGTCTTCTGGGAGTCGCCGAAGACGGCGGTGAGCAGGCCGTAGTAGCCGGAGAGGCCCAGCAGGGCCAGGCCGGCGACGAGCAGGCCGGTGATCGAGCCCCCCCGGAAGGCGGCGGAGAGCGCCTTTGAGATCCCCCCGCGCGCAGCCTCGGCAACCCGCGCGTTGGCCCGCACCGAGACGTTCATGCCGACGTAGCCGGCCGCCCCGGAGAGGGCGCCGCCGATCGCAAAGCCGCAGGCCACCGCGATGTTCTGGATGAAGATCAGGGCGACGAAGATCAGCACCCCGACCGCGGCGATCGTCGTGTACTGCCGGTTCAGGTAGGCGCGGGCGCCTTCCTGGATCGCCCGGGAGATCTGCTGCATCCGCTCGTTGCCCGCCGGCAGCGAAAGGAGCGCGCGGGTCGTCAACAGGCCGTAGAGGAGCGTCAGGCCGGCGCAGACCAGCGCCACAACGTCGCCGTGGTCTCTAAGGAAGCTGCTCACCTTCTCATCAACCTCCGGTTGGGTTCGATCGAAATTGGGCGCGCCCCCTCCCGCGCCAGGGCACTGCCGCCGGGCGGAGGACCGCCCCAGGCGGGCTCGGGCAGTGTATCGTGAGCGGCAGCTGTAGGTGGGCGAAGCGGCCCTCCCCCTCCCTTCAAGCGAGGCGGCCTGCCCCACTGGAGCGGCCGGAGGCGGCCGCTTATGAGCCCTTTGGCACCCAGAGCCGGCCGGAGCGCTCCGCCGGGCCCGCTGGGCGCTGGCCGCCCTCGCCTGCGCCGGCAAGCTTGGCGTAAAGGAGCTGGAGCTGGCTGAGGGAGTCCTTGAGGGCGGCCACCTGGGAGGCGGAGGCCGCCCCCTCGAGGACCGGCAGCAGCGCCCGCACCCCGTCGATCGCCTGGCGGGCCTGGGTTAGGTCCTTGCTGCCCTGCTCCCCGCTCAGGCCGAGGCGAAGGGCCGCAAGGTTCAGCAGCGAGCCGGCGCACTGGAAGAGCAGCTGGGCGGCGGTGAGCTTGCGCAGCTGCTCCTCAAGCTCCTTGGCGCGGTCGCTTACCTGGTCGCTCATGTTCTCACCTCCTCTGCGTAGGTTCGCTGGGTTTCCCGAATCAGCTGGGCAAGTACCTCCTTGATCGTCGCGCCGCCGGCAAGGGCCTGCCGCTGCCGCTGGGCGCCGTTGCGCTCGGGGAAGACGGGGTCGATCCCCTGCTCGGAGCGAACCGGCGCCGTCCACTCCAGGAGCCGGTCGATCGCCTCCCTGGCCGGATACTCCCTGGCGGCGGCGAGGTCGATCAGCTTGCCGTCGAGGCCGTAGCGGATCGCCCGCCAGAGGTTCTCCTCGATCAGCCGGTTGGCGGGCGGCTGGAAGGGCACCCCCTCGTCGATGTCCCGGGCCGCCTGGAGGACGCAGGCGACGATCAGCGAGGCAAGCGCCTCCCCCTCCAGCGCATCGCCCTGGGCATCGCAGATCCGCACCTCGACCGTCCCAAAGGAGAGGTGGGGGCGGATCGACCACCAAACCTGGGTGAACTCGACGATCGAGTTGGTGCGCAGCAGGAACTCGAGGTAGCTGCGGTAGGCCTGCCAGGAGCCGAAGTGGTCCGGCACCCCGCAGCGGGGGAAGGAGCGGGTGAAGCACTGGCTGCGGGCCGAGTGCAGGCCGGAGTCGCGGCCGTCGAGGAAGGGCGAGTTGGCCGAGATCGCCAAAAGCAGCGGCAGGACCGGCCGCAGCCGGTCGCAGACCCGCACCGCCCGGTCCAGATCGCGGATCCCAACGTGGACGTGGAGGCTGAAGGTGTTGTTCCGCCAGGCGACGTACCTCAGCCCCTCCTCCACCCGGCGGTAGTGGTCGGTGTCGATGATCCGCTGGCGGCGGTAGTCGGCAAAGGGATGGGTTCCGCAGGCGGCAAGGGCCGTCCCCTCCCGCTCGCAGAGGGCAAACAGCCGCCTTCTGCGCTCCCTTTGGCGGGCGAGTGCGTCTTGGAGGTTCTCCCCCGGCCCGGAGACGATCTCGATCTCGGAGGAGATCAGCTCGCCGGTGATGTGCTGGGCAAGGAGCGGGTCGGTTTCCCGCGCCCGCTCCAGAAGCGCCTCGAAGCGGGCGACCAGGTCGAGCGTCTGGGGGTCGCAGAGCGCGAACTCCTCCTCGATCCCAACGGTCCCATCCCGGGCGGCGGCAAACCGCTCCTCCGCCGCCGCGAAGTCGATGCCCGCCCCCTGCGCCTCGGAGGATCCCTTTGCCATCGCCATCAGGCCGAGCAGCCGGTCCGGTCAGCTCAAGTAGAAGTAGAGAGCATAGAGGAGGTCGACGGCGGGACTGGAGGTGTGGACGGTCACGTCGGGGGGAACGTTCAACAGCGAGCCGGAGTAGTTGAAGATGATCTTCACGCCGGCCTCGACCAGCTCGTCGGCAAGCGGCTGGGAGGCGGCGGGGGGGACGGCCAGCACGCCGACGACGATCTTCTCCTGCTGGACGACCTTGCGCAGTTCGCCGACGTCGCGGACGGTCAGCTGGCCGACGGTGGAGCCGATCTTGCGCGGGTCGTTGTCGAAGATCGCCACGATCCGAAAGCCGTGGTCGGCGAAGATGTCGGAGGAGGCGATCGCGGTGCCCAGCCTCCCCGCGCCGAGCAGGGCGATGTTGTGCTGACCGGAGGTGCGCAGGATCTTGCGGATCTCGCCGATCAGCAGGTCGATGTTGTAGCCGACGCCCCGCTTGCCGAACTTGCCGAAGCCGGAGAGGTCGCGGCGGATCTGGGTCGGGTTGACGTGGGTGTAGTCGGAGAGCTGCTGGGAGGAGATCGTCTCCCTCCCCATCTTCTTCGCCTCGGTGAGGACCTGGAGGTAGCGGGAGAGCCGGGAGGCAACCCCCAAGGAGAGGCGATCGGTCGAGGCTGAGGTAGGTTGAGCGTCCGTCATCTAGCTGATCTTCGGTGTCCTTACCATCATCCGCACTCTAGTCGATCGCCGCCCCTACGCTCCCGTTGCAGCGGCCGCAAGCCGCGCCGAGAGCGCCCGCTCGTCAAGGTACAGCGAGCAGACCTCGACCCCCTCCACGGCCACGACGGGGACCCGCTCGAAGTAGCGGGCAAGCAGCTGCGGGTCGGCGTAGACGTCGACCAGCGCAAGGGCGAAGCCCAGCCTTGGCGCAAGCTCCCGCAGCCGGTCGATCGCCACCGCGCAGAGGTGGCAGTCGGGGTGCATGTAGACGGTGACGGTCGGCCTGCCGCTCACCTGGAGCCTTCACCCGAGGCGTAGGCGTCGATCGAGAGGTAGTCGGGGAACTGGATCGGCGGCAGGAAGCGGGCCGCCGAGCCGATCATCGCGGCGTTGTCCATGCACAGCTCCGGGGGCGGGATGTGAACCTCCAGGCCAAGGCCGCCCAGCCGCTCCCGCAGCCGGCCGTTGGCGGCAACCCCGCCGCCGATCGCCAGCCGCCCGCCGCCGCTGCCGGCAAGGGCCTGCTCCACCCGCAGCACCAGCGCCTCGACGATCGCCTCCTGATAGGAGGCGGCAAGGTCGGCCTTCCGCCGCGCAAGCTCCTCCGGGTCAAGCGAGCGGACCGTCTGCGCCAGGGCCGTCTTCAAGCCGGCAAAGGAGAAGTCAAGGCTCTCCCGAAACGGGTGGCCGGCGCCGCGGTGGCCCTTGCCCGGCACCGGGAAGGGAAAGGCGGTGGGATCCCCTTCCCGAGCCAGCCGTTCGAGGTGGACGCCGCCCGGGTAGCCGAGGCCAAGCAAGCGCGCCCCCTTGTCGAAGGCCTCGCCGGCGGCGTCGTCAAGAGTCGTGCCCAGCACGGTGAAGCCGTGATGGTCCTCGACCCGGGCAAGGAGGGTGTGGCCGCCGCTGGCGATCAGGCAGATGAAGGGCGGCTCGAAGGGGGGCAGCTCGGGGAGGGCGAGGAAGTTGGCGGCGACATGGCCCTGGAGGTGGTCGACCGCCACCAGCGGGATGCCCCGCGCGGCGGCGAGGCCCTTGGCCGTCGCCAGGCCGACCAGAAGGGCGCCGATCAGGCCGGGCCCCTGGGTGACGGCAACGGTCTCCACCGCCTCGATGTCGATTCCGGCCTCCTCAAGCGCCCGATCGACCACCGCGTTGACAAGCTCAAGGTGGTGTCGGGCGGCGATCTCGGGGACAACCCCGCCAAACCGGTCGTGGACGTGCTGGCGGGAGATCACGTTGGCAAGCAGCCTCCCCTCCCGGTCGACGACGGCGGCGCAGGTGTCGTCGCAGCTTGTCTCGATCGCTAGGATCACCACCAACCTCCCGCGCCCGGCACGTCCTCAAGCGTCCCGGCCAGGGTGCCGGGCGTCCGCCACATGATGTAGGCGTCCTCCCCGTTGTCCTGGTAGTAGCGGCGGCGGACGCCTGCGATCCTAAACCCCTCCCGTTCGTAGAGCGCGATCGCGCCGTGGTTGGAGCGGCGGACCTCAAGCGTGAACCGCGCCTCTCCCTCGCCGGCGCGACGGTAAAGCTCCCGCAGCAGCCTTGTGGCGACGCCAAGCCGCCGCCACTCCGGGGCGACGGCAACGTTCATCACGTGATGGATCGTGTCGTAGCGGGCGCAGATCAGGTAGCCGACCAGCTGCCCCTTCCGCTCGGCGGCCAGGCAGATCCCGTCCCCCTTGGAGAGCTCGAGCACGAACATCGCAAGCGACCAGGGCGTTGGGAAGGAGCGGCGCTCGATCGCCAGCACCGCCGGCAGGTCGGCGTAGGTGAGCGAGCGGATCGTCAGGCCGGGGAGCGCCGGCGCCGACTTGCGGGGGCGGACGGCGCTCATCGCCTCCCCGCGGCCTCCGCGCGCAGCTTTGTTGGAACGGCATCCGGCTCCCGCCTGTAGTCGGGGACGACGGCGGCAAGCTCGGCCGGCCTGCCAAGCCAGCCCAGCTCGGCAAAGGCCCGCCCGCTTGAGCCGGTCACGCCGGCCGCCGCCAAGCCGGCCTGGGCGAGCTCCTGCGCAACGACCTCCAGGCCGTCGCCGGCGACAACTGGCGGCTTGGGGCAGCGCTCGAGGACCCTGGCGAGGAGGTCGCCGATCGCCGCCGGCCGCAGCGGCCGCGGCGCGATCAGCTCCGTCGGCGGCCCGGCCCCTTCAAGCCTGTAGAGGGCGGCGAACAGCTCGCCGCGGCGGGCGTCGTTGAGCACCAGCACGTCCTGCAGGCCGGCTGCGCTGCGGCAGGCGTAGGCGACGGCCGCCAGGCTTGGCACGGGCACCAGCTCAAGGTCAAGCGCCTGGGCAAGGGCCCGCGCCGTTGCCACCCCAACCCGCAGGCCGGTGTAGGTGCCGGGGCCGACGCCCACCGCCAGCCGGCTCACCTCGCCAAGGGAAAGGCCGTGGTCGGCGAGGAGCCTTTGGGCGAGGAGGAGCAGCTGTTCCTGGTGGCCCGGTCGCTGGCCGACGGCCCGCCGGTCGACGAGTTCGGCGGAGCTGCCGTCGGGCAGGCGCAGCCCGACCACGGTGGAGGGGGTTGAGGTGTCGAAGGCGAGGACCGTCATCCGCCCGCGTGCACGGTGATCAGCCGGCGCGTGCCGCCCAGGTCCTCAAGCGAGATCAGGTAGCGGGGCTCCAGGCCAAGCAGCTCCCTGCCGACCCGCTCCGGCCACTCCACCACCGCCACCGTCTCGGCGTCGAGGTAGTCGTCGAGCAGGCCCGGCTCCTCGGCCAAGGCGTCGGCAAGCCGGTAGAGGTCGATGTGGGCGAGGTTGAACCGCCTGCCGCGGTACCGCTGGCCGACGGTGAAGGTTGGGCTGGTCACCTGCCCTTCGACGCCGACGCCCCTGGCAATCCCCTTCACCAAGGTCGTCTTGCCGGCCCCGATCTCCCCATGGAGGAAGAGGAGGTCGCCGCCCACCAGCCGCCTGCCAAGCCGCTCGCCAAAGGCTTCCGTCTCCTCGGGCAGCCTGCTTTCAAACCGCTCGAGGAGCTCGCCCCCCAAAGCGGGGCCGGCTGGCTGGGGCAAACGCTCCATACGCTCAAACTCTAGCCCTCCCGCCGCAGCTTGCAGCCTCTTTAGAAAAGGCCCAGCTGGGTTGGGCCGGGCGGCTGCGCGGCCGGCTGCTCGGCGGCTGCGGCAAGGGCCTGGGCAACCCCCTGCCCCTGAGCCGGCGCCGGCAGCGCCAGCAGCTCGGGGATCTGGGCGAAGTCGGCGCGCAGGGCGTCCAGCAGCGCCGGCGTGCGCAGGGCCGCCGCCGGGTGGTAGAGGGGCAGCAGCCGCACCACCCGCTCGCCAACCCGCGCCACCTCCACCCGGCCGTGGACCCGGCTGATCCCCTCCGCCGAGCCGCGCAAAAGCTTTGTCGCGAAGTTGCCGAGCGTGCAGATCAGCTTCGGCTCGATCAGCTTCACCTGGCGGTAGAGGTAGGGCCGGCAGTTGTCGATCTCGGTGGGAAGCGGATCCCGGTTTTCCGGCGGCCGGCACTTGAGGACGTTGGCGATGAACACCTCCCGCCGGTTCAAGCCGACCTCGCCAAGCAGCTCCTCCAGCAGCCTCCCGGCCCTCCCGACAAAGGGCAGGCCCCGTTCGTCCTCCGTCGCCCCGGGCGCCTCCCCCACGAACATCAGCTCGGCGTCGGCGTTGCCGGCGCCGAACACCACCGTCCTGCGGTTGCGCACCAGCTGCGGGCAGCGGGTGCAGGCCTTGGCCTCCCGAAAGAGCGCGACCAGCTGCTCCCGCCGGCGGGCTGCCTCGCCGCTCAGCTCCCTGCCACCACTGCGGTCGGCCACCGCCCCGATGGTATCCTTTTTGACGAGGCCGTCACCGGCCGCCGGCAAGGGCCGGGATGGACCAACGGAAACGGGAAATGGCACGACCGGTATCCCTCCGAGGAACTGGACTGCTCCTCGTCCGCACCGCCAGCGAGCTGGAGGAGGCGCTTGCGCCTTGTTGGCGCGCCGGTGCGCGGCTTGGCTTTGTGCCGACGATGGGGGCGCTGCACAGCGGCCATCTCTCGCTGATCGGCAGGGCCCGCGCCGAGTGCGACCGCGTGGCGGTCTCGGTGTTCGTCAACCCCACCCAGTTCGACGACCCGGCCGACCTGGCCGCCTACCCCCGCCGCCTTGAGCACGACCTGGAGGCCGCCCGCCGGGCCGGCGCCGACCTGGTGTTCGCCCCCGAGCCGGAGGAGCTCTACCCCCCCGGCTTCTCCACCTACGTCACCGTCGAGGGGCTTGGCGAACGGTTTGAGGGGGCGGTCCGCGGACCGGGCCACTTCCGGGGGGTGGCAACCGTCGTCCTCAAGCTCCTCAACCTGGTCCGCCCCACCGTCCTCTACCTCGGCCGCAAGGACGCCCAGCAGGTTGCCCTGCTCAAGCGGATGGTCCGGGACCTCAACCTCCCCGTGGCGATCGCCGTCTGCCCGACGGTCAGGGACGCCGACGGCCTGGCGCTCTCCAGCCGCAACGAGCGGCTCTCCCCGGAGGAGCGGCGGCGGGCCGCCTCCCTCTACCGGGCCCTGCAGGCCGGCGCCGCAGCCGCGGCGGCGGGGGAGCGGGAGGCGGCGGCGGTCGTCGCCGCCGCCCGGCAGGTCCTTGCGGAGGCGGGAATCGAGCCGGAGTACCTTGCGCTTGTCGAGGAGGAGCGGTTTGAAGAGCTTGAAAGGCTGGATCGTCCAGCCTTGCTGATCGTCGCTGCCCGCTTCGGCGGCACGCGGCTGATCGACAACGTCCCCCTGCAACCGGTTGCCGCCGCGGCGGCCCAGAGAACGGAGGCAATATGCAACGGATAATGCTCAAGTCGAAGATCCACCGGGCCCGCGTCACCGACTGCGACCTCCATTACGTGGGCTCCCTGACGGTCGACCCCGACCTGCTCGAGGCGGCCGACATCCTCGAGAACGAGCAGGTGCACGTCCTCGACATCGACAACGGCGCCCGCTTCGAGACCTACACGATCGCCGGCGAGCGGGGCAGCGGGGAGATGAAGGTGAACGGCGCCGCCGCCCGGCTCGTCCAGCCGGGCGACACGGTGATCGTCGTCTCCTACGCCCACTACACCCCCGAGGAGCTCGAGCGGTACGCCCCCCGGGTGGTCCACGTCGACAAGGGCAACCGGATCGTCGCCGTCGACGATCAGGTTGGCGTCCTGCTCGGCTAGCGATGTCCACCGTCCCGAAGACGCCGACAGCCCCGCCCGCCGAGCGGCTGCCGCTCACCGTCCCCCAGCTCGCCGAGCGCAAGCGGCGGGGCGAACCGCTGGTGATGGTCACCGCCTACGACTTCCCAAGCGGCCAGGTCGCCGAGGAAGCCGGCGTCGATCTCGTCCTCCTCGGCGACTCGGGGGCGATGACCGTGCTCGGCTACCCCTCCACGGTCGAGGTCTCCGTGGAGGAGCTGCTCACCCTCTGCAAGGCGGTCCGCCGCGCCGTGAAGACGGCGCTGCTGGTCGCCGACCTGCCCTTTGCCAGCTACGAGGCCTCCAACCGGGAAGCGGTCCGGACGGCCCAGCGGTTCGTCAAGGAGGGCGGCGCCCAGGCGGTCAAGCTGGAGGGCGGCAAGCTTGGCGCAAGGCGGGCGCAGGCGATCGTTGAAGCGGGGATCCCGGTGATGGGCCACGTTGGCCTCACCCCCCAGACGGCGACGGCGCTGGGCGGCTACCGGGCCCAGGGGCGAACGGCTACCAGGGCGCTGGAGGTGGCGCGGGAAGCCCTCGCCCTCGAGCGGGCGGGCTGCTTCTCGATCGTCCTGGAGGCCGTTCCGGCCGCCGTCACCGCCGAGATCGTCCGGCGCCTGAGTGTGCCGACGATCGGGATCGGCGCCGGTCCGGCCACCGACGGCCAGGTGCTGGTCTTCCACGACCTGCTCGGCATCTACGCCGGCCACCTGCCCCGCTTCGCCAAGCGGTACGCCAACCTCCGGGAGGAGATGGTTGCCGGCCTGCGCGCCTACGCCCACGAGGTGCGCAGCCGCGCCTTCCCGGCCGCCGAGCACACCTACTCCGTCTCCCCGGAGGAGCTTGCCCGCTTTCAGGAGCTGCTTGCGGCCGAGCTGCCCGAAAGCGGGCTGCCGTAGCGGTCGAGGAAGGCGAACTCCTCAACCGGCCGGCGGGAGAGCCGGCGGGGCCACGGGTCGGCCCGGTAGCCGACGAGGAGGTAGGCGGCAAGGATCAGCTGCTGCGGAACCTCAAGGAGCTCCCTTACCGCCGCCTCGGCGGGGGCGAGGATCGTGGTGAGGGCGGCGCCAAGCCCCTCGCCCCGCAGGGCGAGGAGCAGGTTCTGGACGAACGGGTAGATCGAGGCGCCGCCCACCAGCGACCGGCGGGGCAGCCCCTCGTCGACAAAGGCGATCAGCTGGGGGTCGGCGAAGACGAGCAGGTGGTAGGGGATCCGCTCAAGCGTCCTTGCAAAGCGGTCGGTCCGGCGCAGCGCGGCAAGCCTTGGGTCCTCGGCCTCCCGGTCGAGGAGGTCGGCAACGCCCATCCGCTCCAGGTAGGCCCGCCAATGGGGCTGGTAGAGGTCGCGCAGCCGCTTGCGCTTGGCCGGATCGCCAACCACCACCACCCGCCACGGCTGGCGGTTGCCGCCGGAGGGGGCGAACCGGGCGGCCTCCAGCGCCCGCTCGATCGCCTCAAGCGGCGGCGGGTCCTCCTTGAAGGCCCTGGTCGTCGGCATCGACTTGATCGCCTCAAGCAGCTCCATCACGCTCCCTTTCCGCTCCCGCTGGCCAAAACCTGCCCCTCCTTTGGGGGATTTTTGAAAGATCGCTCCCAAGCCTAAAGATTTCCTTGACATCCGTCGGCCGATCGTGCATAATGACGATGCACTTGCAAACCACTTCCGAGCCCATCGGTCCTCCTGGGCAGGAAGCGGAGGCGGGGAAGCGGCTGGCGCCGGGGATTAGAGGGGACCCCGGCGCCAGCTTTTTAGTCCCCCACCGTGCCGATCACCCTTGCCGGCACGCCCACCGCGATCGAGCGGGGCGGCAGGTCGGAGGTGACCACCGCGTTGGCGCCCACCACGCACCGCTCGCCGATCCGCACCCCCCCGCTTACCACCACGTGGGCCCCCAGCCAGCAGTTGTCGCCGATCACCGTCGGTCCCTCGCTGCGAAACCCCTGCCAGGTGAGCGGGAGGGTGAGGTCGTCGAAACGGTGCTCGGCGTCGCTGACAAAGCAGCCGTTGGCAAGCATGCAGTTGGCGCCGATCTCGACAAGCTCAAGGGAGGCGACCATCACCCCCAGGTTGAGGAAGGTGCCGGGCCCGATCCTGATCCGCGCCCGGCCGGGGGCGGTCAGCCAGACGTGGGGCTCTAAGTGGACGCCCTCGCCAACCTCCAACCGTCCCTCCCGGAGCGCCTCCAGCACCTCGCCGTGGACCGGCCAGCGCAGGTAGGCGCCCCGCCTCGCGAACTCGTAGTGGATCCGGGCGCGGTGCAGCAGCCGGCCGTTGCGCTCGTGGTAACGGCGCTTGGCAAGCCAGAGCCGGGCGAGGCGGATCGCCTCCCGGGCCGCAGCGGCCTCAGGCAACGGCTGCGGCAACCTCCCGCTTCTCCCCCGCCAGCAGCGGGGCGAGGAACCGGCCGGTGTGGGAGCCGGTCCGCTCGGCGGTCCGGGCGACCTCCTCCGGGGTGCCGGCGACAACCACCCTCCCCCCTTCCTCTCCCCCCTCCGGCCCAAGGTCGATCAGGTGGTCGGCCGACTTGATCACGTCGAGGTTGTGCTCGATCAAGACCACCGTGTTGCCGCCGTCGACAAGCCGCTGGAGGACCGACAGGAGCCGCTCGACGTCGGCGAAGTGCAGGCCGGTGGTTGGCTCGTCGAGGATGTAGAGGGTGCGGCCGGTTGCCACCTTGGAGAGCTCGCTTGCCAGCTTCACCCGCTGCGCCTCCCCGCCGGAGAGGGTTGTCGCCGGCTGGCCGAGGCGGATGTAGCCAAGGCCGACGTCGACAAGGGTCTGGAGCCGCCGCCTCACCTTTGGGATGTTGGCGAAGAACTGAAGGGCCTGCTCGACGGTCATCTCCAGGACGTCGGCGATCGTCTTGCCCTTGAACCGCACCTCCAGGGTCTCCCGGTTGTACCGCCGTCCGTGGCACTGCTCGCAGGTGACGTAGACGTCGGGAAGGAAGTGCATCTCGATCTTGATCTGGCCGTCCCCCCGGCAGACCTCGCACCTCCCGCCCTTGACGTTGAAGGAGAACCGGCCCGGCCGATAGCCCCGTGCCCGCGCCTCGGGGGTGAGCGCAAACAGCTCCCTGATCACGTCGAACAGGCCGGTGTAGGTGGCCGGGTTGGATCGGGGGGTGCGGCCGATCGGCGACTGGTCGACGACGATCACCTTGTCCAGCTGCTCCAGGCCGCGCACCTCCTTGTGGCGGCCGGGCCGGACCTTCGCCCCCATCACCCGTTGGGCGGCGGCCTTGAAGAGGATCTCGTTGACAAGGGTCGACTTCCCCGAGCCGGAGACGCCGGTGACGCAGACGAAGACGCCCAGCGGGATCCGCACGTCGATCCCCTTCAGGTTGTGTTCGGCGGCGCCAACTATCTCCAGGTGGCCGGTCGGCTCCCGCCGCCTGGCCGGCACCGGGATCCTCCGCTTGCCGGCAAGGAACTGGCCGGTCAGCGAGGCGGGAACCCGTTCCACCTCGGCCGGCGTCCCCTGGGCGACGACCCGGCCGCCGTGCTCGCCGGCGCCGGGACCGAGGTCGATGATCTGGTCGGCGGCCCGCATCGTCTGCTCGTCGTGCTCGACGACGATCACGGTGTTGCCCAGATCGCGGAGCCGCTCCAGGGTGGCGATCAGCTTCGCGTGGTCCCGCTGGTGGAGGCCGATCGAGGGCTCGTCGAGGATGTAGAGGACGCCGGCCAGGGAGGAGCCGATCTGGGTGGCAAGCCTGATCCGCTGGGCCTCGCCGCCGGAGAGGGTGGCCGCCGGCCGATCCAGCGAGAGGTAGCCGATCCCAACGTTCTCCAAAAACCGCAGCCGTTCGCCGATCTCGCGGAGGACCAGCCGGGCGATCTGCCGCTCGTGGGCGGAGAGGCTCACCCCTTCAACCCAGGCAAGCGCCTGGCGGGCGGACAGGGCGCACAGCTCCTCGATCCTCATCCCGGCAACCCGCACCGCCCGCGACTCCGGCCGCAGCCGCGCCCCTTCGCAGGCGGGACAGGGCTGGAGGGTCATGAACTGCTCGATCCGTTCCTTGGTCTGCTCCGACTCGGTCTCCCGGTAGCGCCTTTCCAGGGCGCCAACCACGCCCTCGAAGCGGGCGGCGTAGGAGCGGCGGCGGCCGAACCGGTTTCGGTAGGTGAGCGGCAGCCGCTCCCCCTCGGTGCCGAACAGGATCAGCTGGCGGTGCTCCTCCGGCAGCTTTCGCCAGGGGGCGTCGAGGTCGATGCCGTACCGCCTGGCAAGCGCCCTTGCCAGCTGCTGGTGGTAGCCGCCCGGCGCATCGCTCCAGGGGAGGATCACCCCTTCGTTGATCGAGCGGTCGGGGTCGCCGATCAAAAGCTCCGGGTCGACCACCAGCTGGGCGCCAAGGCCGGTGCAGGTCGGGCAGGCGCCGTGCGGCGAGTTGAAGGAGAAGACGCGGGGCTCCAGCTCGCTGAGGGAGGGGCCGTGGACGGGGCAGGCAAACCGCTCGGAGAAGGAGAAGACGGTGCCCGGCTCCGGGACCACCCCCGGCTCGATGCCGCCCACCTGGGCCCGCGCCCCCTTGGCGCCGGTTGAGTGGCCGGCGGTCGTCCCCCCCTCCCCGACGATCTCGATCTCGACCAGGCCGTCGGCGAGGGCAAGGGCCGCTTCCACCGAGTCGGCAAGCCGCTTGCGGACCGCCTCCCGGTCGGCGCGCGCCACCAGCCGGTCGACGACAACGGCGATGTCGTGCTTGAACCGCTTGTCCAGGACGATCTCCTCCTCCAGGAGCCGCACCTCCCCGTCGACCTTCACCCGGGCGTACCCTTCGCTGCGCAGCTGCTCAAGCAGCCGCCCGTACTCCCCCTTGCGGCCGCGGACGATCGGGGCGAGGACCATGAACCTCACCCCCTCCGGCAGCTCAAGCACCTGGTCGACGATCTGCTCAACCGACTGGCCGCTGATCGGCCGGTCGCAGACGTGGCAGTGGGGCTTGCCGATCCGCGCCCAGAGCAGCCGCAGGTAGTCGTAGATCTCGGTGACGGTCCCCACGGTGGAGCGGGGGTTGCGGCTGGTCGTCTTCTGGTCGATCGAGATCGCCGGGGAGAGGCCTTCGATCGCTTCCACGTCCGGCTTCTCCATCTGGCCGAGGAACTGGCGGGCGTAAGCGGAAAGGGACTCGACGTAGCGGCGCTGACCCTCGGCGTAGATCGTGTCGAAGGCAAGGGAGGACTTTCCCGAGCCGGAGAGGCCGGTGACCACAACGAGGGCGTTGCGGGGGATCGTCAGCGAGATCCCCTGCAGGTTGTGCTGGCGCGCCCCCCGGATCACGATCCCCTCGGGGCCCCTTGAAAGCGGCTGGCCGTTTGCTACTCTTCCCTCGGCAACGGCGCCACGGCTCTCAGCAAGCCGGTCGCGGCGTTGCGCGAGGGAGCTGTCTGGCGAGGTTGCCATCTCTGGCAAGCCATAGTAATCTGATGGCCGTCATCCCCGGGAAACCGGGAAAGACAAAAACCACAGTGCGCCCGTAGCTCAGTGGTCAAATCCAACCTTCGGGGTGGAGAAGAGCGGCGGTCTTTCAAACCGCAGGCCGCGGGTTCGATTCCCGCCGGGCGCATTCGCTCGTTAACCCCTAGGCCGGCTTCGGGCAACGTGTTCGGGCTGGCGCTCCGCTGAGCCGAGGGGGCTTGCGGGGCGGCGCCGACGGTTGGAGCCCACCCCTTCCGAGCCTCCGGCCGGCCACGCGCTCGCGGAGGCGTGGCGGGCGCGCCGGGTCCGAGATGGCCCGCCTCCCCCGCGGCCGTGGGTCGGGGGCGCTCCGGCTCCTGCGGTGACCGGCGGAGGGGCCCTCGCCAGCCGCACCGCGGCGGGAGGAGGGCGAGCATCCCGGCAGCGGGCGCGCGGCCGCTCCGCCACCTTGCCTGCCTTGGCCGGGGGTGGCCAGCGGATCAGCCGCCTTCAGACACGCGGCAGCGGCTGGACTTGCGCTAGGGCAGGGGTCTCCGGGGTACCGCCGGGGTCGAGAGCGGGCAGCCGGCGAGCCAGCCAGCTCGGCAGCCACCAGTTGGCCGGGCCGAGGAGGTGCATGACCGCCGGCACGATCGCCATCCGCGCGATCGTCGCGTCGAGCAGGACGGCGACGGCAAGGCCGAAGCCGAACACGTCGAGGACGCGGAGCGGGTCGTCGATCACAAAGGATCCGAAGACGCAGACCATGATCGCCGCCGCGGCGGTGATCACCCTGCCGCTCTCCCGCAGCCCGTGGCCGATCGCGCCTGCGTTGTCGCCGCTGCGCAGCCAGCTCTCGCGGATCCGGGAGAGCAGGAACACCTCGTAGTCCATCGAGAGGCCGAAGGCGATCGTGAAGATCATCAGCGGTATCCACGGGTCGATCGGCCCGGCGGCGCTCGCCCCGAGCAACCGCTCGGCGACGCCCCACTGGTAGACGGCGACGATCACGCCGTAGCAGGCGCCTGTGACGAGGAGGTTCATCAGGGCGGCCTCGGCCGCCACGAGCAAGGAGCGAAACACCGCCATCATCAGCACAAAGGCGAGCAGCACCACCGCGGCGATCACCAGCGGGAGGCGGTTCGAGAGGTAGGCCGAGGTGTCGACTCCCGCCGCGGTCTCGCCGCCGACGTAGGCGGCGACGCCGCCGCCCGCGGTGCCCCGGGGGATCACCCGCTCCCGCAGCCGCCGCACGAGCGAGGCCGTCTGGGCGGACTGGGGGGCGGTCGTCGGGTAGGCCACAAGCATCGCCGCGCTAGCCGATCGGTTGAACTGCGGTGCCGCCACGGAGGCGACGCCGGGGGTGGCGCGCAACGCCGTTGCAAGGCGCAACACGGTCGCCTGCGCCTCTGGTCCGTGCAGTTCGGCTGCGATCAACAGCGGCCCGTTGAAGCCCGCGCCGAACCCCTTGGCCAAAAGGTCGTAGGCCTGGCGGGTGGTAAGCGAGGGCGGATCGTTGCCGGCGTCGCTGAAGGCGAGCCGCATCGAGAGCAGCGGCACCGCGAGCAGCGCCAGCACCGCGACTCCGCCGGCGGCGAAGGCGGCCGGGCGGGCCCGCACCATCCGCGCCCAGCTACCCCAGATTCCCCGCTCGCCGCCGCCAGGACCGGTCCTCCCACGCCGGTTGAGGACGGTGAACCGGTCGATCGAGCGGCCCAGGAACCCGAAGAACGCCGGCAGGAGGGTGAGCGCCGCGGTCAGCACCAGGGCGACGGCGATGATCGTCGCCAGCGCCAGACCGTCCATGAACCCCAAGCCGACGACGAACAGGCCGGACAAGGCGATCACAACCATCGAACCGGCAAGCAGCACCGCCCGGCCGGCGGTCTGAAGCGCCCGCACCGTCGCCTCCCGCGGCGGCAGTCCTGCTGCCAGGCTCTCCCGGTAGCGGGTGACGACGAATAGGGCGTAATCGATGCCCACCCCAAGTCCGATCATGCCCATCACCTCCGGGGCGAACGTCGGCACGGCGATCAGGTGGCTGAGGCCGACGAGGATCCCGAAGCCGAGCCCGACGCCGAGGATCGCCGAAACGATCGGCAGCGCCATCGCGGCAAGTGAGCCGAAGGCAAGCAGCATGACCACGACCGCCGCCGCCACCCCGACAGCCTCCACGAAGCCGGGCGCAGCGGAGACCACCTGCTCGATCGGCGCACCGCCGAGCGCGACCGTCAGGCCGGGGTGGCTGAACCGCTTGGCCGTTGCGATCAGCGCCTTGACCGCCCCGGCCGGCAGCGTGTCGGCAAGCGCGTTGAACTGGACGACGACGAAGCCGGTTCGGCCATCCGCGGAAAGCTGGGGGGCGGCGGGCGCGAACGGACCCTGGACGCCGGTCACCCGATCAAGCGATCCCACCGCGCGCACGAGCCGTGCGACCGTTCTCCGGTTTGCGCCGCTGTCGAGGGGGGTCAGGGAGCGCAGCACGACGTAGGCGGTGTCGCCGCGGTGCGCGGGGAGGTCGCGCGCGAGCAGCTCCTGGGCTCGCTGCGAGGGCGACCCCGGCAAGGTGAAGTCGTTGTTCAAGCGACCGCCAGCCGCCTGCGCCAGAGCGATCGCAAGGGCCGCCGCGACCATCCAGAGGGCGACCACGCGCCGCCGATGGTCGTATGACCAGCCGGCCAACGATCCCAGGACGCCCGGCCGTCCCCTCTCGACTTGCGCAACCGCAGCGGCCAACGGCCCGTCATCTTCCTCCCCGCGCCGCTCCCGATCTGCAATGGTCACCCTCCGTCGGAGGGTAGCGCTCCGCAAACCGACGCGCCGGTCTCGGCGCGGGGCGGCCGCCCTAGAGGAAGCCGGCCAGCTCGGCGCTCCCCACGCCGAGCAGCACGGCGGCGCTGAACAGGCCGCCGAACCGCTCAAGCGGGCGGCTGGCGACCAGACCCCCGGCCGAGAAGGCAACGAGCGTGAGGCAGACGAAGGTTGCAACGGTCGCAACGGCGAAGGCGAGCAGGCAGCCGGCGGCGACCCCGCCGCCGACCGTTGCCGCGGCAAGAAAGACGGGGAGGATCGTCAGGTCGGGCGAGGCGGCGGCGCCAAAGGCGGCCACCACCGCGAGCCTGCCCGGCCGGCGCAGCCGGCGGCCGTGGTGATGATGATGGTGGTGGTGATGATGGTGGTGGTGGCCGGCTCCGCGCAGCTCAAGGCCGACCAGGACAAGCCCCGTTGCGGCAAGAACGCCGCCCACCAGCCACCGCTCCCCGCCGCCAACCACCCCCTGGAGCTGGACGCCGACCGCGATCGCAACGGCGCCGAGGAAAAGCGAGGTGAGCACATGGGCGGCGCCGGCCGCCAGGCTGAGGCGGACCACCCGCCGGGTCGAGGCGCCCCGGCCGCGCGAGACCGTTGCCAGCGGCAGCCAGTGGTCGGGGAGGATCGCGTGGCCGAAGCCGACCCCGGCCGCCGCAAGCAGCAGGCCGGGGGTTGTCGCCGCCATCCCTACCCGCCGGCGACGGCCGGCAGGATCGTCAGCTCGGCGCCGTCTGGAAGGGGCGTCTCAACCCCCTGGAGGAAGCGGATGTCCTCGCCGCCGACGTAGACGTTGACGAACCGCCGCAGGGTGCCGTCGGCCTCGGCGATCCGCGCCTGCAGCTCCGGGTAGGAGGCGAACAGGTTGCTCAGCGCCTCGGCAACGGTCGTCCCCTCCACCTGCGCCTCGGCGGCGCCGCCGGCGGCGGGCCGCAGCTGGACCGGCAGCTTCACGGTAACCGCCATCAGCAGGCCGCCTTTGTCGCCAGCGCCTCCTCGACGGAGGCGACAGTCGGCTCGATCTCCACCCGCTCGATCGTCGAGCGGGCGGCCTCCAGCGTCTTCAGCCCCTCGCCGGTGATCAGCAGCACCACCCGCTCCTCCGGGTCGATCTCGCCGGAGCGGGCAAGCTTTGCCAGGACCGCCGTTGCCACCCCGCCGGCCGTCTCGGTGAAGATCCCCGTTGTCCTGGCCAGCAGGGCGACCCCCTCGACGATCTCCTCCTCGCTGACCGCCTCGATCGAGCCGCCGCTGCTGCGGGCGACCTCGAGGGCGTAGGGGCCGTCGGCCGGATCGCCGATCGCAAGCGACTTGGCGATCGTTTCCGGCTTCACGGGGGTGCAGTACGCCTTCCCTTCGGCAAAGGCAGTTGCAACCGGGGCGCAGCCGGCCGCCTGGGCGCCGTTCATCACCGGCAGCCGACCGCTGACAAGGCCAAGCTCCCGCCATTCGGCAAACCCCTTTGCCAGCTTCGTGAACAGCGAGCCGGAGGCGATCGGCACCACGCAGCGGTCGGGCAGCTCGAAGCCAAGCTGCTCGGCGATCTCGAAGGCAAGGGTCTTCGAGCCCTCGGCGTAGTAGGGGCGGAGGTTGATGTTCACGAACGCCCACGGCTTCTCGGCGGCAAGCTCGGTGCAGAGCCTGTTCACCTGGTCGTAGTTGCCGGCCACCGCAAGCAGGTTGGCGCCGTAAACGCCGGCGGCGATCACCTTCTGCTCCTCGAGGTCGGCGGGGATGAAGACGTAGGAGTCCATCCCCAGCGCGGCGCCGTAGGCTGCAACGGCGCCGGCGAGGTTGCCGGTCGAGGCGCAGGCGAGCGCCTCGAAGCCAAGCTCCCGGGCGCGCGCCGCGGCCACCGAGACGACCCGGTCCTTGAAGGAGTGGGTTGGGTTGGCTGCGTCGTTCTTCACCCAGACCTCCTTCAAGCCAAGCGCCTCGGCAAGCCGATCGGCTTTGATCAACGGCGTGCAGCCGGCCGGCAGGCCGACCCGGGAGGCCCTCCTCCCCGAGGGGCCGGGCGGCCCTTCGAGGAGCGGCAGGAAGTCGCTGTACCGCCAGATGTTCTGGGGGCCGGCCTGGATCCGCCGCTTCAGCTCGCCGACGTCGCCGCCGGCAAGCTGGCTGTGGTCGTAGCTGACCTCGAGGGGACCGAAGCACCGCTCGCAGGCGTAGCGGGCCTCAAGCGGGTAGGTTGCACCGCACTCCTTGCATTTGAGGTTTTCGATAGCCATCGGGCTCCTTTGTTCTCTGGTCTTCGCCGGTTTGTGTGGCGAAGATCAAGGCCCGCCACACATCTATCTGGAATTGGCACCTTCCCGCGTCGCGGTGGTTGCCGGGGCTTCATCGGGCCAGTCCCTCCACCCCTCTTGATGTGTCCGGCTATTTCCGTCGGGCCGATTATAGCGGTCCGCCTCGGCTTTTCAAGTTGCGGCCGGTAGCTTTCCACCGACGTGGACCGGCTGCTGGTGATCGCCAACCCAAGGGCAACCAACGCCCGCCGCTCGGCCTTGGATGCGGCCCGTCGGCTGTTGGCGCAGCGGTTCGACCTGGAGTGGCGGGAGACGACCCAACCCGGCCACGGCAGGGAGCTGGCCGCCCGGGCCGGCGGGGAGGGGTTTGCGCTGGTTGCCGCCCTGGGCGGCGATGGAACGGTCAACGAAGTGGTCAACGGGCTGCTTGCAGCCGGCGAGGGGCCCGTTCCGGCGCTTGTCCTGCTGCCCGCCGGCCAAGCCGATGTGCTTGCCAGGATCGTCGGCGTGCCGCGCGGGCCGGTGCGGGCTGCCAACCACCTGATCGCCCATTGCCGCAGACGACGGGAGCTTCCGCTTGGTGCCGTCGGCAACCGGCTTTTCACCTTTGCCGCGGGGATCGGCCTCGATGCGGCGGTGGCGGCCCGGGTCGATGCCAACCCGGCCGCCAAGGCAAGGTTCGGTCCCTTCTACTACGCCTTCGCAGCCCTTGGCGAGGCGCGCCGCTACCGCCGCCGGCCGCCAACCGTCGAGGTGCGCTGGGAGGGCGGCAGCGCGGTGGGGCTGAGCGCCGCCTTTCAATGCGCTCCCGCCTACACCTACTTCAAGGGGCTGGCGATCTCGGTCAACGGCACGCCACCGGGGCTGATCGCCGGCGGCGCCCTCCAGGCGGCCGGGCCGCGGGCCGCAGCGGCGATCGGCTGGCGGGCGGTTGGCCGCCGGCGGCCGCTTGCCGGTGGCTGGCCGGTGGCGCCGCTGCCCCCCTCCCCCACCTTCACCGTCGCGGTCCTGGAGGGCAGGCCCCTGCCGGTTCAGGTCGACGGCGATGCGATCGGCACCTTCGCCGAGGCGACCTTCACGGCTGCCGACCGCCGGTTGGTGTTGGCCGGGTAGCGCTAGCCGACGCCGGGCGTCACCCGGTAGGCGTCGAAGACGGAGTCGGTGTTGCGCAGGCGGTTGATCGCCGAACGAAGGGTCTGGGTGTCGGCCACTTCCACCACAAACCGGTTCTTCACCATCGGCGGGCGGGAGAGGCAGCGGGCCTCGACGATGTTCGCGCCGCACTCGGAGAAGACCCTGGAGAGGTCCTCCAGCAGCCGGTGGCGGTCCCAGGCCTCGACCTGGATCTCGACGACAAGCGCCGTCTGCTGCTCGCCGTCCCAGCTGACCGGGGTGAACCGCTCCGAGTTGCGGCGCAGCGCCCGGACGTTCGGGCAGTCTTCGCGGTGGATCGTGATCCCCCGCCCCAGGGAGATGTAGCCGATGATCGGGTCGCCTGGAACGGGCCGGCAGCACTTGGCAAGCCTGACCAGCACGTCCTCGACGCCGTGCACCCTGATCCCGTACTGGCCGGAGGGCCTGGTCGGCTTGCGGCGGGAGAGCTGGTCGGGGTGGATCAGGTTGCCGTCGGCCGACTCGCCCCGCTTGAGCCGCTGGAGGATCTTGTTGACGACCACCCGCGCCGAGATCTTCCCGCCACCAAGGGCGAGGTAGAAGTCCTCGGCCTTGCGGAAGCCCATCTCCTTGATCACCTCGGCAAGCAGCGGCGAGCCGGTCAGCCGCTGGGCCGGCAGGCCCTGCTTGCGCAGCTGCTCCTGAAGCAGCTCCCGCCCCTGATGCTCGGTGTCCTGCCTGCTCTCGGCGCGGAACCACTGGGCGATCTTCTTGCGCGCCCGGCTTGTCTTGGCGACGGAAAGCCAGTCCCGGGAGGGACCGCGGTCCCGGTTCGCGGTGATGATCTCGACGATGTCCCCCGAGCGCAGTTCGTAGTGGAGGGGGACGATCTTGCCGTTCACCTTCGCGCCAACGCAGCGGTGGCCGATCTCGGTGTGGACCTCGTAGGCGAAGTCGAGCGGGGTCGCCCCCGCCGGCAGGGCCTTGACGTCGCCCTTTGGCGTGAAGACGTAGACCTCGTCCTCGAAGAGGCCAAGCCGGAGCCGCTCCATGAACTCCTTGGGGTCGGTCAGCTCCCGCTGCCAGTCGAGCATCGAATCGACCCAGCGAAGCCGCTCCCGCTGCCCCAGCCCGCCCTTCTTTCCCTCCGTTTCCTTGTACATCCAGTGGGCGGCGATCCCGAACTCCGCCATCGCGTGCATCTCGTGGGTGCGGATCTGGATCTCCAGCGGCCTCCCCTCCGGCCCGATCACCGTCGTGTGCAACGACTGGTACATGTTGAACTTCGGCATCGCGATGAAGTCCTTGAACCGCCCCGGCAGCGGCTTCCACAGGGAGTGGATCACCCCGACCGCGCCGTAGCAGTCGTTGACGGTGTTGACGATCACCCGCATCGCGGTGAGGTCGTAGATCTCGTTGAACTCCCGCCCCTTGCGGGTCATCTTCGTGTAGATCGAGTAGAAGTGCTTGGCCCTCCCGGAGATCTCGGCTTCGATCCCGATCTTGCGCAGCTCCTGGGCAAGCACCTCCCCCGCCTGGGCGACGTACCGCTCCCGCTCTGCCCGCTGCTGGGCGACAAGTTCCTTGATTTCCTGGTAGCGGCGCGGGTGGAGGACGCCAAAGGCAAGGTCCTCCAGCTCCCACTTGAGCGCGTGGATGCCGAGCCGGTGGGCGATCGGGGCGTAGATTTCAAGGGTCTCGCGGGCCTTTTCAAGCTGCTTCTGCTTGGGCAGCGCGTCGATCGTGCGCATGTTGTGAAGCCGATCGGCAAGCTTGATGAAGATCACCCGCAGATCGGCGGCCATCGCCACGATCATCTTCCGGTAGTTCTCGGCCTGAGCCTCGTCCCGGGACTGGAAGGTGATCCCGGTCAGCTTGGTGACGCCGTCGACGATCGTGGCGATCTCCTCGCCGAAGCGGGAGCGCACCTCATTCAGGGAGGCGCTTGTGTCCTCGACCGTGTCGTGGAGCAGCGCGGCACAGAGGGTCTCGGTGTCAAGCCGCATTCCGGCGCAGATCCGGGCGACCGCCGCCGGGTGGACGATGAACTCCTCGCCGCTTTTGCGGCGCTGGTCGGCGTGCTTCTCGCAGGCGAACAGAAAGGCCTCTTCGACCTTGGCGCGGTCGATGCGCGGGCCTCCCTCCTCTTCGTGCTCGGCGACGATCGCAAAGAGGTCCTCAAGCAGCTGGAGCTCAAAGGGGTTCAGCTCCTCCCGCCGGGAGACGACCACCCCCGTTGGCGCGGAGGCCTGCCGCTCGCTGAGGGCGTCAAGCGGCGGTCTTGCTTGCTCCTCTGACATCACCTACAGGGTAGGCAAGCGGCGCCTCCTTCCCTGCCCGCGCCGCCAGCAGGCGGAGGCGGGGTTCGATCACGCCCCGCCACTCGTTGAGCTCGAGCACGAAGGCGCCGTCGATCGGCTCGCCGTCGAGGAGCGGCCGCCGCCCCGGCAGAGCGGTGGCCCGGAAGGCGATCGCCGCCAGCCTGTGCTCCCCTTCCCGCGCCACAAACCGCAGGTGGCGACCGCCGGACAGCGGGGTGAGCTGCTCGGCCCGCACCGACTCCACCAGCAGCGCAACCGGCGGGTTGCCGTGACCGAACGGAGCAAGGAGGGCAAGCTCCTCGGCCAGAGCGCCGTCCAGCTCGGCCAGGCGCGCCCTGGCATCCACTGCCACCTTCCTTTCCGGCGTGCCGATCAGGCCGCTCTGTGCCACCTCGATAAAGCTCCTTCCAAACTCCTGAAGGTCGGATCGCCGCACCTCGAAGCCGGCTGCCAGCCGGTGGCCGCCGTAGCGGCGCAGGTGGGGGGCGCAGGAGCGCAGCGCCGCAACCAGATCGAACCCCTCCACGGACCGCGCCGAGCCCCGGCCCCGCTCCCCCTCGAGGGCGACCAGCGCAAACGGCCGGTTGAAGGCCTCGACCAGCCGGGAGGCGACGATCCCAACGACCCCGGGGTGCCACCCTTCTCCGGCAAGGACGTAGGCGGGACGGGGACCGAGGGCGCGAACCTGGCCCTCGGCTTGGGAAAGGACGTGTCGCTCGAGCCGGCGCCGCAGCAGGTTTGCCCGCTGGAGCTCGGCTGCGACTTCGGCCGCCCGCCGCTCCTCCTCGCAAAGCAGCAGCTCAAGCGCCGCGTCTGCGCGCAGCAGCCGGCCCGGGGCGTTCAGCCGGGGGGCGAGGCCGAAGGCGAGGTCCCGCTCCGCGACGCTTCCCTGGGCGATGCCGCAGGCGGCGATCAGCGCCTTCAGGCCGGGCTTCGCGGTGGTGCGCAGCATCCGCAGGCCGACCTTCACCAGCGAGCGGTTCTCACCGACCAGCGGGACGGCGTCGGCCACCGTCGCCAGCGCCACAAGGTCGAGATCCTCCTCGACGGCGGCCGCAAGCGTCGGGTTGCCGACCGCAAGCAGCTGGGCAAGCTTGAAGGCAACCGCCGCCCCGCACAGCTCGGGAAACGGATAGCGACAGAGGCGGGGGTGGAGAAGCGGCGCCGCCGGAACCACTGGGGGAGGTTGGTGGTGGTCGGTCACGACCACCTCGACGCCAAGGGCGCGGGCGCGGGCTACCTCTTCGACGGCCCGCACGCCGCAGTCGACGGTGATGATCAGGGCGCAGCCGTGGCTTGCAAGCCGCTCCACCGTCTCCAAGGAGAGGCCGTACCCCTCCTTGGAGCGTTGGGGGATGTAGTGGACCACCCGGGCTCCGCGGCCGCGCAGCGCCCGCAGGAGGATCGCCGTCCCGCAGACGCCGTCGACGTCGTAGTCGCCGTAGACGACGATCTGGGAGCCAGCGGCGATGTGGCGCTCGATCGGCGCGACCACCTCCTGCCAGCCGGCAAAGGCCGTCGGCGGGTGGAGGTCCTCCTCCTCCAGAAACCGGCGCGCCTCCTCCGGGTCGGTGAACCCGCGACGACATAGGGCCTCGGCGGTGATCCTCCTCAGGCCAAGCGCCCGCTCCAGTGCTTGGACTACGCCTGGCAGCGGCTCCGGCAGCTCGAAGACAACCTCCGACACGACCTAGACCCTACGCACCGGCCCTGACGAAACAGTGGGGCATTCGCAGCGTCCAAGCGGCCAAATCGGTGTTGGGCCAAACGAGCTTAGGCAGCGGGACTTCCGGAAGCAGCGGTTGGATGCCTGCTCACTCAGCTGCACTCAATCCCGCCCGCGATCGTCTCCCCGATCTCCTTCGCCCAGGGCATTTGCCTCGACCATCCGGTTCCTCTCCCGGGATCCGGGGCCGCAACCGGACCCGGACGGCCGTTGCCTGGCCAGGCCGCCCCTGGCAACTGCCGCCCGCGGAACAGGGGGCCAAGCGTGGTTCTCTTCCGCCTGTTGGTCCACCAGGAGCGCAGAGGGGGAAAAGCGACGCAAGAAGCTCAGCAGCATTGCCCGGCGGAGGCCGAATCAAGCGCGCGGCTTGGCGCGCTGCGCAACGCGACAACCGTTCCAAGGCGAGGGCAGGCGGTATGGGAAAGGGAAAGATGCTTAGGAACGCGGGTGAATCTGGAGCCGTACGCTGCGGCCGCTGACCGCGCTTGGCCGCCACATGGAGGGGTAACGATGATTCCAAGCGGAATGCAAAGGCATTCCCAGGGCCGCATCGCGCCCTTCAAAAAGTGGTTCCCGTGGCCGATCCAGCCGCGGGCGCTCAGCATGTCGGCCGGTTCTTCAAGACAACGCGTCGAGGTATCGCGCCGATGCGCGGGCAATCATCTGCGCTGCTCAGAACTCCGCCCGGGAGGAGCCGCGCAGGCCTTGAAGCCAAACCTACCTCGCCGCTTGCAGTTGAAACAGCCTGATCGCCTCACAGGCACCGCTAGCAAAGCGCGCTTGCGCCTTCCAACGCTCGCGGTCCATGAGCCACGCACGTGGGCTTCGCCTGGACCATCCTCGCCGGGAGGGTGAAAATGTCAACCTGGCAAGAAGCGCCAACGTTTCTCCTCGCCCAAGGCCGGCGAGTGGCCGAGCGCCCCTCTGGAGAAACAACGGCCTGTGAAGAGTTAGGCTCCCTGCCTTCTCTCTAACACCACCACAACGGATGCCCGCCTTGACTTCCTGCCAAAGCCCACCAGGAGCGTGTAGCGGCCGGGTCGCAGGGGCTTGAGGAGTCGGAGGGTGATGTGGCCGGCGCTTGCCCTGCCGAGGGCGAAGGTGCGACCGCGGCTGGCAAGCCGCACGATCTTGCGCCCATCCACCTTGAAGTTCTTTGGAAGAGGCCTGAGGCTGCAGCGCTTGACCGTCACCCTCCGCCTCCTTCCGTGGCGCTTCACCACCCTCACTTTGGTCTTGCAGGCAAGGATCTCCACCTTGCCGGGAGGCCCTTCCCTTCCGGATAGGCCCTGCGTTCCCTGAGGTCCGGTTGGACCCTGGGGGCCCGGGACGAGGGGGAAGCCTTCGCCCGAGAGGGGGATTTCCGCCGGCTCTTCCTCGTTGTCTTCAAGCTTTAGGAAGGCTGTCTGAGTGCCTGTTGCCTTTGGGGTGAAGGAGACGGCGATCGAGCAGCTTTCGTTGAAGGCAAGCCTAGCGCCGGAGCAGCTGTTGCGACGGACGGTGAACTCTTCGGGGTCTGCGCCGGCAAGAGCGATGCCGAAGATCGCAAGGGTCTGTGCGCCGCGGTTGGTGACAGTGATGGTTTGCGCAGGTGCGGCGTGCCCCAAAGGCGCTGCGCCGAAAAGTCCTTCGGAGTAGGCTGCCGAGGGGGCGCTCAGGAAAAGTTCGGCGCTCTCGGGAGCGGTGGAACCGCCCTCACCGCCGACAAGGAGGATCTCGCCGTTGGGAAGAGGGGCAACCGCGGAGGCGCGCCGACTTTCGATCATCGTTGCGGAGACTTCCCTGAAGGTGCCGGTCGCCGGGTTGTAGAGTTCGGCGGTGTCGAGCGACGTGCTGATCTGAGCTAAGTTACCCTGTCCACCCCCCGCGATAAGAACCTCGCCGCTTGGAAGAGGGTCGGCTGCGGGATCAGTGCGGCCAGCTGTCATCTGGTGTTCGAGCGCGCTGAAGGTTCCAGTGATCGGGTTGTAGATTTCGGCGGTGTTTAGAGTCCCGAGATTATCGCCGCCCGCGATCAGCACCTCGCCGTTTGGAAGGGGGGCGGCTGCGGGACCAGCGCGGCCAGCTGTCATCTGGTGTTCGAGCGCGCTGAAGGTGCGAGTGATCGGGTTGTAGATTTCGGCGGTGTTTAATCTCTGCAAACTACCTTCCATTTCGCCGCCCACGATCAGCACCTCGCCGTTTGGAAGGGGGGCGGCTGCGGCGTAGGCGCGGGCTGTTGTCATTAAGTGGCCCACCGCGGTGAACGTGCCGGTCGCCGGGTTATAAAGTTCGGCGGTGTTTAACACACTACCTTCCCTTTCGCCGCCCACGATCAACACGTCGCCGTTTGGAAGGGGGGCCGCCACCGCGCCGTAACGTTCAGATGCGGGCTTAGCAGGGAGCGACGTGAAAACGGAGGAACTGGGCGCGGCGTCTGCGGCGCTTGGCGACCACAGCACTAGCCCAAGCGCAAGTGAGGCGATTGTCGCAGGAAACAATCGCGCGGGGCGCGAAGAGGTCGGCGACAAGAGATAACAGGTCAGACGAGCCTCCAGGCTGGGCTGGCGGAACGTAGTAGCGGGAACATAGCACACCGCCACGGCCGATCGACGAGCTCCCACGAGCGGCGGAGTTGCTTTTTTGCAGGGCAACAGGCGCCAGCTTGGAAGCAGAGGCCGATCACCGCCTCGGTGGCTCGGGCCTTCAACGCGGGGAGGCGCGCGGACGAGCCGCGCGCTCTCCTTCCTGGAAGCGGGCTTCTGGTGATTGTCGAGCACGGCGCAAACCGCTGCCCTCGCTTGCCGCGGGTCTTTACCTAGGCGATGGACAGGCTTGACCGCAACCCGCCAGCAGCTATCAACGTGGTTAGGACAGGTTCCTAAGGGAGGGAACGCCGAGGTCGATAGGCCAGCGGGACCAGTCCTTTCGGCCGGTCAGCAGCCTTCAAGGGCCACCACCTGTCTCCAGACTCAACACAGACGGCTTCTCAGGGCTAGGCCATGCCTGCCACCACCACCGACAGGCTTCTGCCTCTCTTGCCAAAGCCCACCTGGAGGGTGTAGCGACCGGGTCGCAGGGGCCTAGCGGCGTGCAGGAGGATCCGGCCGGCGCCTGCCCTGCC
>Ga0209061_1000187_pt1:162500-200422 | contig 200422 bp, 183 predicted proteins | sample Coa_R1_10_FD_187157 | JGI IMG/M metagenome (GOLD analysis project Ga0209061, IMG submission 187157) | Surface soil microbial communities from Centralia Pennsylvania, which are recovering from an underground coalmine fire - Coalmine... | ecosystem: Environmental > Terrestrial >... | reverse complement strand
GGCCCGGTACACCCGCCAGGGGACGCTCCTCGAGGCGCCCGCCGCCACGGGGCGGGTGGCCTGACCATGACCGAGCGGACATCTTTCAGTGCTAATGCCCCGGACATCTTGAAGTGTCAGCGACAGCCGGCGGCGGCGCCCTTGCCCCACCTCGGCGCGCCTGCTACACGACGGCATGGCACAACCGAAGGGGCCTGTCCGGACGCGCGGATGGGCCCCTTCGCGCGTCTGGAGGAGGCACCATGCCGCTCGACGAGCTGCGTGAGGGACTCACCTTCGACGACGTCCTGCTCGTCCCCGCCGCCTCGGACATCCTGCCGCGCGACACCGACGTCTCCACCCAGCTCACGCGCACGATTCGCCTGAACATCCCGCTCCTCTCGGCCGCCATGGACACCGTCACCGAGGCGCGGACGGCGATCGCCATGGCGCAGGAGGGCGGGCTCGGCGTCATTCACCGCAACCTCGCGATCCCCGCCCAGGCGCTCGAGGTGGAGAAGGTGAAGAAGTCCGAGAGCGGGATGATCGTCGACCCGGTGACCGTCCACCCCGAGCAGCCGATCGCCACCGCACTCGAGATCATGCAGCGCTACCGCATCTCGGGCCTCCCGGTCACCCGCGAGGGCAAGCTCGTCGGCATCCTCACCAATCGCGACCTCCGCTTCGAGAAGCGGCTCGACCGCACGGTCGGCGAGGTGATGACGCGCGAGCGGCTGGTGACGGCGCAGCCGGGGATCACGCTCGAGGAGGCGAAGGAGATCCTCCACCGCTACCGCATCGAGAAGCTCCCGGTGGTCGACGAGCACCGCGTGCTCCGCGGCCTCATCACCGTGAAGGACATCGAGAAGGCGGCGCGCTATCCGCACGCCGCCAAGGACGACCTCGGACGGCTGCGCGTGGGGGCGGCGATCGGCACCGGGCCCGACCGCGAGGCCCGCGCCGAGGCGCTCGTGCGGGCGGGCGTCGACGTGCTCGTGATCGACACCGCCCACGGCCACTCGCGCGCGGTGCTCGAGACCGTCGCGGCGATCAAGGGCGCCTTCCCGCGCACGGACCTGATCGGGGGCAACGTCGCCACGACCGAGGGTGCGCAGGCGCTCGTGCGCGCCGGGGTCGACGCGGTGAAGGTCGGGATGGGCCCGGCGTCGATCTGCACGACGCGGGTGGTCTCGGGCGTGGGCGTGCCGCAGATCACCGCGATCGCCGATGCGGTGAAGGCCTGCGCCCGGGCGGGCGTGCCGGTGATCGCCGACGGGGGCATCAAGTTCTCGGGCGACATCACGAAGGCGCTCGCCGCGGGTGCGCACGCCGTGATGCTGGGCGGCCTGCTCGCCGGCACCGAGGAGAGCCCCGGGGAGACGATCCTCTACCAGGGCCGCACCTACAAGCTCTACCGCGGGATGGGCTCGCTGGAAGCGATGCGGGAGCGCGAGGGGAGCCGCAACCGCTACTTCCAGGACGAGGACGACGACTTCGCCGGCGCAGCGAAGCTCGTGCCCGAGGGCATCGAAGGCCGCGTGCCCTACAAGGGCGCGCTCTCCTTCATCGTGCAGCAGCTCGTCGGCGGGCTGCGCGCCGGGATGGGGTACCTCGGCGCGCGGACGCTCGCCGAGCTGCGCGAGAAGGCCCGGTTCGTGCGCGTGTCGACGGCGGGGCTTCGGGAGAGCCACGTGCACGACGTCTACATCACGAAGGAGGCGCCCAACTATCGGCTCGAGTAGGGCGCCGCGGCCGTGATTCTCATCCTGGACTTCGGCTCGCAGTACACGCAGCTCATCGCCCGGCGCGTGCGCGAGCTGCACGTCTACAGCGAAATTCACCCCTACGACATGCCGCTCGCGACGATCGAGCGGCTCGAGCCCGAGGGGGTCATCCTCTCGGGGGGACCGGCGAGCGTCTACGCGGAAGGCGCGCCGCTCCCGGCACCGGAGGTGCTCGCCTGGCTCACCCGGGCGCCGGTCCCGGTTCTCGGCATCTGCTACGGGATGAACGTCCTCAACCAGGCGCTCGGCGGCAGCGTCGCCCGCGCCGAGCGCAAGGAGTTCGGGCCGGCGGACCTGCGCATCCTCCGTGTCGATCCGCTCCTCGCCCTCGGCGGCCGCACGACGCGCGTGTGGATGAGCCACGGCGACCGTCTCGAGTCGCTCGCCGACGGGCTCGACACGCTCGCCGCGAGCGACAACTCGCCGCATGCGGCCTTCCGCCACCACGCCCGTCCGCTCTACGGCCTCCAGTTCCATCCCGAGGTGACGCACACGGTCGAGGGGCGCGAGATCCTGCGCAACTTCGTGCTCCGCATCTGCGGCGCCGCGCCCACCTGGACGATGGAGGGCTTCGTCGAGACGACGGTGCCAGCCATCCGCGCGCGCGTCGGCGATCGGCGGGTGCTCTGCGCGCTCTCGGGCGGCGTCGACTCCGCGGTGACGGCGGCGCTCGTCCACCGGGCGATCGGCGACCGGCTTACCTGCGTCTTCGTCGACAACGGGCTGCTGCGCGCGGGCGAGGCCGCGGCGGTGGTGGAGCTCCTGCGCGGGACGATGGCGCTCGACGTGCGCGCCGTCGACGCGCGCGCGCGCTTTCTCGCAAACTTGCGCGGCGTCGCGGATCCCGAACAGAAGCGACGGATCATCGGTGCCACGTTCATCGACGTCTTCGAGGAGGAGGCGCGTGGCATTCCCGGCGTTGCATTCCTCGCGCAGGGGACGCTCTACCCCGACGTCATCGAATCGACGTCGGTGCGCGGCCCGTCGGCGACGATCAAGAGCCACCACAACGTGGGGGGGCTGCCCGAGCGCATGCGGCTCGAGCTGCTCGAGCCGCTGCGGGAGCTGTTCAAGGACGAGGTGCGGGCGCTCGGCCGCGTGCTCGGCGTGCCCGAGGCGATCGTCGCCCGGCAGCCGTTCCCGGGGCCGGGGCTCGCCATTCGCGTGCTCGGCCCCGTCGACGCCGAGCGCCTCGACATCGTGCGCGCCGCCGACGCGATCGTGCAGGAGGAAGTGCGCGCGGCCGAGCTCGCCGACGAGCTGTGGCAGGCCTTTGCCGTGCTGCTGCCCGTGCGTACCGTCGGGGTCATGGGCGACGAGCGCACCTACGAGCACGTGATCGCGATCCGCGCCGTGCGGTCGACCGACGGGATGACCGCGGACTGGGCGCGGCTTCCCCCCGAGGTGCTGGCCCGGCTCTCGAGCCGCATCATCAACGAGGTCCGCGGCGTGAACCGCGTCGTCTACGACATCTCATCCAAGCCGCCGGCGACGATCGAGTGGGAGTGAGGGGCGCGGCCCGGCAAGCTCGCAACGTCGCAAGGGAGCCGCCCAGCATCCTGGTGAATGCGTGCGTGGCATCCATGCGACACAGCGCGAAAAAAACTTGACGCCTGTACGCGATTTTCCGTATCGTCCGCTTGCCCGAGGGCTCACGACCGCGCCGACCTGTGGAGGCACACATGGTCCGGGAGGGTAGGACATGTTCTCGCACGTGATCCTCGGCTTGCTGCGCGACGGCCGGCAGCGGCACGGCTACGAGCTCATCAACGACTACCGGCTCCGCTCGGGCACGCTGCCGAGCCCCGGCAACCTCTACCGGGAGCTCGGGCGGCTCGCAGCCGCGAAGCTCATCGCCACCGGCGTCAATCCGCCGGACGCCGATCCGCGGCGCATTCCCTACCAGATCACCGATCGCGGCCGGCGGACGTTCGATCAGTGGCTCGTCTCGGCGCGCACGCAGAGCGACGAGTTCCACAACTGGCTCCTCTTCATCGATCGCGTCCCCGAGGATGCGCGCGAGCGGCTGCTCGACCGCCGGCAGGAGGACCTCTGGATGCGGAGCAAGGAGCTCGCCCGCGCGCTCGAAGACGCGAGCGTGCGCGCACGCGAGGACGGCGCGGCGAGCGGCTACAATCCGCTACCGGTGGTGCTCGAGCGGCAGAGCAAGCTCCTCGCGGCCGAGCTCGAGTTTTTGAAGGAGTTCCGGGCAACCTTGGCGGCGCAGCTGCGGCAACCGGGGTCGGGAACGTCGGCCGCGCCGTCCGCCGCGGTGCGACCGCCGGAGCGACGCGCAGACGACCGGCGGTGATCCGGTGCGCGACGCGGCCATCGAGCTCACGGATGTGAGCAAATCCTACGGGACGGGGCGGCTGGTGACGCGCGTCGTCTGCCGGCTGAGCCTGCGCGTGCAGCGGGGCGAGTTCGTCTCGATCATGGGACCGAGCGGCTCCGGGAAGTCCACGCTCCTCAATCTGATCGCCGGGCTCGACACCCCGGATGCGGGCCGGGTGGTCGTCAGCGGCATCGACCTGCGCACCCTCACCGACGCGCAGCTCGCCGCTATGCGGCTGCGCAAGATCGGGTTCGTCTTCCAGGCATTCAACCTGCTGCCGGCGCTCACCGTCGAGCGCAACGTGTCCTGGCCGCTCGAGTTCGCCGGGTTGTCGCGGCGCGAGCAGCGGGCGCGCGCGCTCGCCGCGCTCGAGAAGGTCGGGATGGCGGCGCACGCCAAGCGGCGTCCCGCCGAGCTGTCGGGCGGCGAGCAGCAGCGGGTCGCGATCGCGCGCGCGATCGTGGCGGGCCCGGAAATCCTGCTCGCCGACGAGCCGACGGGCAACCTCGACTCGCACACCGGCCAGACCATCTTGAACCTCCTCGTCGCGCTCAGCCGCGAAGCCAACGCCACGGTGGTCATGGTGACGCACAGCGTGCTGGCGGCGGCGCACGGGGATCGGACGCTCGAGCTCGAGGACGGACGGATCCTGCGCGAGGTTCGCCTGCCCGCGGACGCGGTGGCGGCGGGCGAAGCCCGCACGCGATGAAGGCCTGGCTCTCGTTTCGGATGGCCTTCGAGCAGGTACGCTTCGGCTTCGGCCGCATGGCGCTGGCCGTGCTCGCGATCGCGCTCGGCGTCGGCCTCGTCGTCGCGATCCAGCTCATGAACGCCGCAGTCCTCGACGCGTTCCTCGACACGATCGACGGCACGGCCGGTCGCGCGGCGCTCACGGTTTCGGCCGGCGAAGGCTTCACGTTCCCGGAGACGGTGCGCGACACGGTCGCCGCGGTGCCGGGCGTGGCGCTCGCGGTGCCGTTGGTAACGGGGATCGCGTTTCCGGACGATGCCTCGGGCGAGCTCCTTACCGTGCACGGCGTCGACCTCACCCACGACGCGGAGGTGCGCGTCTATCACCGGGGTTCGACCAGCGGCATCGTCGACGATCTGGTTGCGTTTTTGAGCCAGACGGACTCGGTGATCGTCGGACGGGAGTTCGCCGCGCGCCGCGGCCTCGACATCGGAAGCCCCTTGCCGCTCGTGACGCCGCACGGCGTGCAGCGTTTCGTCGTCCGCGGGCTCCTCGACCCCGAGGGACTCGCCCGCACGCTGGGCGGGCGGCTCGTCGTCATGGACCTGTATGCCGCGGAGCGCGCGTTCGCGACGGAGGGCCAGATCAACCGCGTCGACCTGCTGCTCGCCCCGGGGGCCGAGCTGGAGGCGGTGCGGACGGCGGTGGCAGCCGTGCTGCCGCCGGGGCTCACGGTCGAGGAGCCGGCGCTGCGGAAGGCGATCCTGCACAAGACCGTGAGCGGTTTTCAGACCATGCTGACTGCCTTCGGTCTGTTGGCTGTAGTCGCCGGCTTCGTCATTTGCTACAGCCGGCTCGCTGCGATGTTCGAAGCGCGGGCGTGGCAAACGGGCGTGCTTCGGGCTGTCGGCCTGGCACGCAGCGCAGTGTTAGGGGAGCTTCTCAAAGAAAGCCTCCTCATCGGGACAGCTGGTGCCATTGTTGGCATCCCACTTGGCATCCTCATAGCGCGCGAGCTTCTTCCTCTTGCTGCCGGAGCAACGGCGATCAATTTTCATCTCCCAGTGCCCGATGCGACGGCGCGAGTCCGGTTCAGCAGTGCGGTGGCGGGTGCCGCCCTCGGAATTCTAGCCTCCGTGCTGGGCGCGACCGTGCCTGCGATCCGGCTGTCGAGTTACCCCCCGGTGGTGGCCCTACGATCGCGGGGCACCGACCTACCGCGTTCCGAGTCGCGATTTCTGCGAGGGCTTCAGCTCGTGTGCGGCATCGGCCTCGCCGGGCTTCTTGTGTTCGAGTATTTCATTCCCAATTCGCTGGTGGGGCACGTGGCGACGGCACTTGCGTTGGCGGGTGCGTGCCTTTTCGCAGCTCCCCTGGGGCGGCGAGGCGGCGCCCTGCTCGCCAGACTGTGGGCTTTGGTCGGGCCGTCGGGTGACTTCGCAGCGGGCCACATGGTGGCCCGTCCCCACCGAGTCACACTGGTTGTAGCGACGATCGGGATCGGATTGTCCTTCGTTCTCATGCTCGGCATGCTTGCCTGGAGCTTCGAGCGAACCCTGGTGGCGCAGCTTACGCCGAGGAATCAGGTCGATTTCGTTCTGACCTCATCGTTGCTGACCGGTGGGTACATGAGCGCTCCGCTTCCTCCGGCGCTGCTCGACGATCTTCGAGGAATTCCTGGAGTCGCCGATGTGTGTGCAGAGCAGCGCAAGGATATCGCCTACCGTGGGGACACGGCGGTCTTGGACGGCTTCGATAGGCGGTGCTTCGACAGCTTCGCCGTCGCGAGTCTGATACCGAGGAAGATTGTGCCCAAGGACCTGGCGGCTTTTCGACGGGGACGGGCGGCGATCGTTTCCTCTAGTTTTGCGCACGAGTTCGGGATCGGCGTGCACGATACGATCAGGTTGACTTCCCCGCATGGAATACAGCGTCTACGAGTGGTAGGGATCACGGGCTCGGAGCCAGTGGCAGCGATAATCATGACCCGCGAGCGTTACGTGTCCTCGTGGAACGATTGGCTCGTGTCCTGGGTGCGTGTCGCCCTGTCGGACCCGAGCCGACGTGATGAGGTCGGAAGAACGATTGCGCAGCGGCTGGGACGGCGATACCGCCTGCTGATTCGGAGTGGAACTGAGCTGGTAAACTTTTACGCGGAGCAGGTTCGTCAGGCCTTCGGCGTTGTTTATCCGATGCAGGGCATCACCTTCCTCCTGGTCCTCATCGCCCTGAGCGACGCGCTGGCGGCGAGCGTGCTCGAGCGCACGCGCGAGATCGGCGTCCTGCGTGCCGTGGGGCTCCGGCGACGGCACGTCGGTGAGATCGTGATGCTCGAGGGCCTGGCGATCGGCATCCTCGGGCTTGTCCTCGCAGCGGTGACGGGTCTCGGGCTCGGGGTCTTCTGGGTCAAGGTGCAGTTCCCGGCGCTGCTCGGCTGGCAGCTCGACCTGCACTTTCCGCGGCGGTTCGCCCTCGGGGCCGCGGCACTGACCCTCGCCATGTGCGTGCTGGCGTCGGTCGTGCCGTCGGTGCGCGCGGCGCGCCTGCCGGTGTCGGCCGCGCTTCGCGACGAGTAGCGCGTACACGCGGTTGACCCCCGCGCGGGCGGCAGGCTACGCTCCCGCGTCACTCGGACGACGGAACGGAGGAGGGGAGCGCGGCGATGTCCTTCGTCCACCTGCATCTGCACACGCAGTACTCGCTGCTCGACGGCGCCAACAAGATCCGGGAACTGATCCCGCGCGTAAAGGCCGCCGGCATGCCGGCCTGTGCCATCACCGACCACGGGAACATGTTCGGCGCCGTCCAGTTCGCCCAGGAGGCCACGCGTGCCGGCATCCAGCCGATCATCGGCTGCGAGATGTACGTCGCCCCGCAGAGCCGCCACGAGAAGGTGGGTCGCATCGACGACTACGAGGCGGGCGGCAACTACCACCTCGTGCTGCTCGCGATGAACGCCGAGGGCTACCGCCATCTCTGCCAGCTCGTGACCGCGGGCTACCGGGAGGGCTTTCACTACAAGCCCCGCGTCGACAAGGAGCTCCTGCGCGAGCTGAACGGCGGCCTGATCGCGCTCTCGGGGTGCCTCCGCGGGGAGGTGGCCCACAGCCTCGCCATCGGCCAGCCGGAGAAGGCCCGCGCGGCGGCCGAGGAGCTGGCGCGCATCTTCGCTGGCCGCTTCTACATCGAGATCCAGGACAACCGCCTCGCCAAGCAGGAGCGGGTGAACGCGGAGCTGAAGGCCCTCGCCCGCCGGCTCGGGCTCCCGCTCGTCGGCACCAACGACTGCCATTACCTGCAGCCGACGGACGCCGCGGCGCACGAGGTGCTGCTGTGCATCCAGACCGGAAAGACGCTCTCCGACGAGAAGCGCTGGCGGTTCGAGACGGATCAGCTCTACGTCAAGAGCCCCGAGGAAATGGCCGCCGCCTTCGCCGACGTGCCCGAGGCGGTGGCCAACACGCTCGCCATCGCCCGCCGCTGCGACTTCGAGTTCAAGCAGCGCTGGCGCTTCCCGGCGTACCGCGTCCCCGACGGGCAGACCCTCGAGGAGGCGCTCGCCGCCGCCGCCCGCACGGGTCTCGACGAGCGGCTGAACGCCCGCCGCACGCTCGGGTGGACCGCCGAGCAGGAGCGCGTCTACGAGGAGCGGCTCGCGCGCGAGCTGGCCATCATCACCTCGATGGGGTTTGCCGGCTATTTCCTCATCGTCGCGGACTTCATCAACTGGGCGAAGGGGCAGGGCATCCCCGTGGGCCCGGGCCGCGGCTCGGCGGCGGGGAGCCTCGTGGCCTGGGCGCTGCGCATCACCGACCTCGATCCCATCGAGCACGGCCTCCTCTTCGAGCGGTTCTTGAACCCCGAGCGCCGGTCGATGCCCGATATCGACGTCGACTTCTGCTTCGTGCGCCGCGACGAGGTGATCCGCTACGTGCGCGAGAAGTACGGCGAGGACCGGGTCGCGCAGATCGTCACCTTCGGCACGCTCAAGGGGAAGGCCGCGATCAAGGACGTCGGCCGCGTGCTCGACTTCACCTTCGCCGAGACGGATCGGATCGCCAAGCTCTACCCCGAGCCCAAGCAGGGCAAGGACTTCCCGCTGGAAAAGGCGCTCGCGATGGAGCCGCGGCTGCGCGCGCTGCGCGAGGCGGGGGAGCGGGAGGCGCGGCTGTTCGATCTCGCGCTGCGGCTCGAGGGGCTGCTCCGCCACACCTCGAAACACGCCGCCGGCATCGTGATCTCGCCGCGCCCGCTCGTCGAGGACGTCCCGCTCTGGGTCGACAAGGACGGCGCGGTGGTCACCCAATACACGTTCACCGACGTCGAGGCGATCGGGCTCATCAAGTTCGACTTCCTCGGCCTGAAGAACCTCACGATGATCGACGGGGTGGTGCGCCGCATCCGCGAGGGCCGCGGCATCGATCTCCGCCTCGACGCGCTGCCGCTCGACGACCCGGAGACCTACGCGCTCCTGCAGCGCGGCGACACGGTCGGCGTCTTCCAGCTCGAATCGGGCGGCGCGCGGCGCATGATCGCGCAGCTCAAGCCCTCGTGCTTCGCCGACATCGTCGCCGCCAACGCGCTCAACCGCCCCGGGCCGCTCGACGCGAAGCTCGACGACGGCCGCTCGATGGTCGAGGTCTTCATCCACCGCAAGCACGGCAAGGAGAAGATCCGCTACCCGCACCCGGCGCTCGAGCCCGTGCTCCGCGAGACGTACGGCGTCATCGTCTACCAGGAGCAGGTGATGCAGATCGCCCAGGCGCTCGCCGGCTACTCGCTCGGCGACGCCGACAACCTGCGGCGCGCGATGGGCAAGAAGAAGAAGGAGGAGATGGCGAAGGAGCGGGAGCGCTTCATCGCCGGCGCGATCCGCCTCGGCACCGCGGACGCGAAGCTCGCCGGGGAGATCTTCGACCAGATGGAGACCTTCGCCGCCTACGGCTTCAACAAGAGCCACTCGGCGGCCTATGCCGTCATCACCTACCAGACGGCGTACCTGAAGGCGCACTTCCCGACGGAGTTCATGGCCGGGCTTCTCTCGCTCGAGGCCGGCGACAGCGACGCGACCTACAAGAACATCGCCGAGTGCCGCGACCGCGGCATCCGCATCCTGCCGCCCGACGTGAACGCGAGCCGCGAGGACTTCACGGTCGTCGGCGACACGATTCGCTTCGGGCTCGGCGCGGTAAAGGGCGTCGGGTCGAAGGCGATCGAGGCCATCCTCGCCGCCCGCGCCGACGGACCGTTTACGAGCCTCCACGACTTCTGCCTGCGCGTGCGCGGGCCGGTGGTGAATCGCCGGGTGATCGAGAGCCTCATCGCCTGCGGGGCATTCGACTCGATCGACCGCAACCGCGCCCGGCTCTGGGCCGCGGTCGAGGACGTGCTGCGGTGGGCCGGGCAGCGCGCCGAGGAGCAGGCGAGCCCGCAAATGGGCCTCTTTGGCGCGCACGCGGCCGTCCTGGCGCCGCCCCCGCCGCTGCCCGACGTGCGGCCGTGGACGCCCGAGGACGAGCTCGCGCGCGAACGGGACGCGATCGGCCTCTTCATCACCGGCCACCCGCTCGACCGCTACGAGCAGGATTTGAAGAAGTTCACCAACGCCACCACGGGGACGCTGCGGACCAGGGGGGCGGAGGTGCCGGCCGCCCAGAACGGCGAGCGCGCCGGGCGACCCGACGGGCGCCCGCGCGTCCGGCTGGGCGGCGTGATCCACACGGTGAAGCTCAAGAACAGCCGGCGGGGCGAGCGCTACGCCACGTTTCGGCTGGAGGACCGGGAGGGGGTGGTCGAGGTGATCGTCTGGCCCGATGCCTACCGTCGCCACGAGGACGCGGTGCAGGCGGGGGCGCCGGTCGTCGTCGCCGGCGTGCTCGACGTCTCGGCCGAGCGCTGCCAGGTGATCGCCGAGGAGATCGTGGCGCTCGCCGCCGCCCGTGCCGAGGCCGTCCGTCAGGCCCACGTCCGCATTCCCCCGGCGGCCGGCCGCGCGGACCTCGAGCGGCTGAAGGCCGTGCTCGCGGCCCACCCTGGGCCGTGCGAGACGTTCCTCCACCTCCTGCGGCCCGACGATACGGAGGCGGTGCTCGCGCTCCCCCAAGCCATCCGGGTTGCAGCCAGCGACGCGATCGTCGATGCTGTGGAGACGGTGCTCGGAGCCGGCGCCATCTCGTTTCGGTGAACGCGCGAACGCACACGACCGCCCGGGAGGCCGAGCGGGCCGTCCTCGTGGCGGCCGAGCTGCCGCGGATGCTGCTCCCGGTCGGGGAGTCGCTCGCCGAGCTCGCCCGGCTGGCCGAGACGGCCGGGCTCGTCGTCGTGGGCCACGCCGCGCAGCCGCTGCGCCGGATCAACCCCGCGACCTTCGTCGGCCGGGGAAAGGTCGAGGCGCTGCGCGAACAGGTGGCCGCGACCGCCGCCAACGTCGTGATCTTCGACGACCCGCTCACCCCTGCGCAGCAGCGCAACCTCGAGAAGGCGCTCGAGTGCAAGGTGATCGACCGCAGCGCGCTCATCCTCGACATCTTCGCGCGGCGGGCGCGCTCGCTCGAGGGCAAGCTGCAGGTCGAGCTCGCACAGCTCCAGTACCTGCTGCCGCGGCTCACGCGCCAGTGGGCGCACCTCTCGCGGCTCGGCGGCGGCGTGGGCACGCGCGGCCCGGGCGAGACGCAGCTCGAGGTCGACCGCCGGCGCGTGCGCGAGCGCATCGCGGTGCTGCGCCAGCGGCTGCGCGAGGTCGAGCGCACGCGGCGGCTGCACCGCACCGAGCGGGCGAGCGTGCCGTTTCCGACCGTGGTCCTCGTCGGCTACACCAACGCGGGCAAGTCGACGCTCATGAACGCGCTCACGCGGGCGGGCGTGCTGGTCGAGGACCGGCTCTTCGCCACGCTCGATCCGACCGTGCGGCGGCTGCGGCTTCCCGAGGGCCAGACGGTGCTGCTGAGCGACACGGTGGGCTTCATTCACAAGCTGCCGCACCAGCTCGTCGAGGCGTTCAAGAGCACGCTCGAAGAGGTCCGCACCGCCGATCTCCTCGTGCACGTGATCGACGTGGCCGCGCCGAGCTGGCCCGAGCAGGTGCGTGTGGTCGAAGGCGTGCTCGAGGAGATCGGGGCCGGCGACCGGCCGTGCATCCGCGCGCTCAACAAGGTCGACTTGGCCCCGGTCGCCGCGCCGGGGGCGGCCGGCGTCCGCATCTCGGCGCGCACGGGCAGTGGGCTCGCCGAGCTGCTGCGTGCGATCGAGGCGCGGCTTTCGGCCGGCCTCGAGCGGGTGCGCTGCGACCTGCCGCCCGCGCGCGGCGACCTCCTCGCCTGGCTCCGCCGCAGCGGCCGCATCGTCGAGGAGTATTACCGGGACGGACGGGTCACCGTCACGGCGCTCGTCCCGCCCAAGGTGGCCGGCCAGCTCCGCAAGCGCCTCCCGGAGGCGGGGGCGTGCTGACGGTCCTCACCATCCCGAACCTGCTCACCCTGCTGCGGCTCGGCATGGTCCCCGTCTTCCTGATCCTCCTCGAGGACTTCCGCTACTCCGAGGCGCTCGGCGTCTTCGTGTGTGCGGGCGTCACCGACGCGCTCGACGGGGCGATCGCGCGGCTCACGCACACGAAGACGACACTCGGGGCGTATCTCGACCCGGCGGCGGACAAGCTGCTGCTGGTCTCGGCGTTCATCGCGCTCGGCTTCATGCATGCCGTGCCCCGCTGGCTCGTGGTGATCGTGATCTCCCGCGACGTGCTGATCGTGCTCGGCTACTTCTTCCTCTTCATGCTCACCCAGCGCATGATGGAGGTGCGGCCGAGCGTCGCGGGCAAGCTCAGCACCTTCCTCCAGCTCTGCGTCGTGGCGCTGGCACTCTTGCGACTCGGGCGGGCAGGCCTGGTCGCGCCTGCGGCCGAGGCCGCCGTCGACTACGCGAGCGGCGTCGCCACCAGCGCGGCCGGGCTCGAGTACGTCGTGCGCGGGCTCGTCTGGCTGCAGCGCCAGGAGCGCCCGGCCGAGGCCCCGCGGGCGGTGGCGGAGTCGGGCCGGCGGCGCGCATGACGCGGCGGACTTTGAGCGGGCCACGGCCGGCCTGCTATGGAGCTCCAATGCGCACCCGAACGCTCCTCTGGGGGCTCGCGGCCCTCGGGCTGTTCCTCGGTCCGCGCGCCCGCGCTGCCGAGACCGCACGCCAGATCCTCGATCGTGCGAAGCAGCTCGACGACACGGTCCGGCACTGGACCGACCGCCATCAGCGAATGAAGCTCACGATCACGGACCGCCGCGGCGGCGAGCGCGTCCGGGAGCTCGAGGTCTACGAACGCCGCTATCCCGGCGACGAGCAGAAGACGATTCTCTTCTTTCTCGCACCGGCGGAGGTGAAGGGCACCGCCTTTCTCGCCTTCAGCCATCACGGCAAGCCGGCCGACCAGTGGCTCTATCTTCCCGAGCTCAAGCGCGTGCGGCAGATCACCGCCAACATCCGCAACGAGAGCTTCGTCGGAACGGACCTGAGCTACCACGACCTCGACCTCGTCACCGAGATGCCGTCGTGGACGGAAGCGGACGCGCGCTCGAAGCTCCGCGGCGAGGAGCCGATCGACGGCACGCCGTGCCACGCCATCGAGCTCGTGCCCCAGCGCGAGGACATCGGCTATCGACGGATCCTCGTGTGGCTCGCCACCGACGACCTCCTCGCCCGGCAGCTCGAGTTCTACGGCGACGACCCCGTGCCGGTGAAGCGCATCCGCCAGAGCGACGTCGTCGCGCAGGGGGCGATCCCGGTGGCGCACCACGTGCACGTCGAGACGCCCGCCGCCGGCACGAAGACCGAGATCGAGATCAGCGACGTGCAGTTCAACCAGGGGCTCGAAGACGATCTCTTCACCCAGCACCGCCTCGAGCGCGGAGCGCGGTGAGCGGTGCGCCGGCTCCTGCGCGCGCTGGCGGTGCTGGCGGTGATCGGCGCGGGGGCGCTCGTGGGCTCGCTCGCGCGCAACAACCCTCCGTGGCGCGATCCCCCGGGCTTTGCCGCGCGGCTGCACACGTACCTCACCACGCACGTCGCCGAGACGCGCGCGGATTCGCCCTTTCCCGAGCTGCGCCCCCGGCGCTATCCGGGCCTCGCGCCCGACGCGCTCTACCGGCTCGCGGTCCAGGCCCTCGAGCACATGCCGCGCACCGTGATCGTCGAACGGCAGCCGGCCGCACGCGAGCTGCGGGCGGTCGTCCGCACGCCGCTCGTGGGGTACCGGGACGATCTCACGGTCCGGGTCGAGCCGAATCCGGCGGGCACGGGTTCGGTGCTGATGGCGCGCTCCGCGTCGCGCGTGGGGCGCGGCGATCTCGCGGCCAACACGCGCCACCTCCTCGACTTCTACGCCGAGCTCGACGCGCTCACCCCACCCCCGGGCTCCTGACCGCGCTCAGCGCAGCAGCATCGGCTTGTAGGTGAACGTGCGGAAAAGGTCCGCCTGGTCGCCCATGTGCGGGTCGGCCTGGCCCTGGCCGTTCGGGAGCTGGTGGATGAACCCGGACTCGCCCGGCGGCAGCACGTTCTCGCCGCGGAGCGTCCGGCCGACCTCGACCGCCTGCATGTACGTGCTGCGGTTCTCCTCGGCCGCCTTGCCGAAGCTCGTCGGCTGGGTGCCGAGCGCGAGCAGCGGGTCGGCGAAGGAATCGAGGCAGTCGAAGTCGAGGTTCACCGGCGGCTGCCAGCCCCAGTGATGGGGATCGGGATCGCCGAACCCCGGCGTGTCGGCGTGCCCCGAGCAGGTGCCATAGCTCATCCGGGGCAGCGGCCCCGTGCCGGAGAGCGCGGCGATGGCGTCGTTCAGACTCTCGACGATGATCTCGTCGCGATGCCCGCCGAAGTAGTCCCCCGTGAAGTGCTGGGGCACGCCCGCGGCCGGGCCCTCGAGGAGATGGAGGAACATGTTGTAGGTCGTCTCGTCGAGGTAGCTGTTGCCGTCGATGGTCGTGTCGGCGAAGTTGACGGTGCCGACGAAGGCCGCGTTCGGGCTCGCGCCGCCGCCCCAGAGGTTGAGCTTGAGCGCGTACCACCACTGGAAGAAGATCGACATGCCCGGTTGGCCACGGGAGGGGCTGTACGTCGGCCCGTAGTGGCCGTTCGGGTAGATCTGCGCGAGGTCGTTCAGGTAGGCGAGCCAGTCGCCGAGGATCGCCACCGCCGTGCCGAGCGTCGGGTGCGCCGTGGGATCGACGAGCGGGCTGCCGGCCGCCTGGAGGTTCGCGTAGGCCTGCTGGATGTAGGGAATGAGGAACGGCGCGGCGGCGCGCACCGTGTCGGTGCTGTTGTCCATGGTGCCGACGTCGCGCTCGATCGCTTCCACGTCGGCGAGCGTCATCTGCGCGTTGTGCGCGAGAAGGAAGGCGATGCGGTCGGAGCGGTAGATCTCGCCCCAGTGCTCGTCGTGGCTGTTGCCCTCCTCGATGTAGGGCTTGCCCGCGGCGGGCTTCGTGTTCCAGTTGGCGAGCCAGCCCTGCGTCGGATTGACGCTCAGGAGCGAGCGGCTAAACGGCACGTAGCGCGCGCCGTCGGGGAAGGTGCCCCACTCCTGGCTCCCGGTCCCGTCGGCGGGGAGGCGATCGTCGAAGCCCGGGGGGAAGGCGGGGCGCGCGCCCGCGCTCCAGTACGCGATGTTCCCGAAGCGGTCGGCGTAGAAGAAGTTGTGCAGCGAGACGACCTTGTTCACCGAGGCGAAGAAGTCGTCGAAGCCGCGGTCGAGCTCGAGCTCGAGGAAGCCCTCGGCCGTCGCCGTCTCGTTCTTCCAGTACGCGGTCTTGTAGGTGAAGGCGCGCGGCGGGGAGGCCGCGAGATCGAACTCGATCACCGGTCCGTGGAAGTGCGCCGGATCGCAGTCGTTCACCCGGAAGATGTTGAACAGCACCGGCCCGTCGCCGAGCGCCGGGCCGTGCGGTGCGTACGCCGGCGGCTTCGTCGAGTCCTCGCCCGCGAAGTGGAACACCTCGGTGCGCCGGTCCATCGGATGGTAGGTGCCGTCGAGCAGGAAGGAGTAGGTGGCGCTGTCGGCCTGCGGCTCGGGGAAGGCCGGGGCCGCGAGCGTCTCGACGTAGAGGGTCGAGTTGTCGATCTCGCCCGAGGTTGTGGTGTAGGCGAAGCGGTTGGTGAGCCCGATCAGGACGCCCGGCACGCCCGCGATGAACATCCCGCCGGCGCGCATGGTCCGCGCGGTGACGTACGCTTCCCAGTCGATGTTGGGGTTGCCGAAGCCCTCCTGCGGCCCGCCCCAGAGCAGCGCGTGCCCCGTCGCGCTGCGCGCGGGCGCAACCAGCCAGGCGTTGCTCCCCCAGCGCAGGAAGACACCGAAGAGGCGGTTGAGGCGCTCGGCCTCGCGCCGCATGCGCTCGGCGGCCGCGAGCCCGCGGCGCACCGTCGCCGGCGGCAGGCTCTGCACGAAGTCGAGTTGGGCCGCGCGCGGCGACCGCGCCTCGGCCAGCGCCGGCGCCGGGCCGAAGAGGAGCGCCGCGCGCGCGGCGAGCGGCGGCGGGACGGGCAGGGCGGAGGCGAGCGGGACGGGGGTCGTGCCGTGGCTCACGGGATTGATCGCGCCGGTCGTCGGGATCGTGGTCGGGGCCTTCGGATCGTCGAGCCAGCGCACGTCCTCGAAGACATCGCGCGCAGCCTCGGCGGCCGTCTTGCCCGGCGGCGGGCCGATCTGCGCGAACTTCGCCGTGAGGTAGTCGAGGAGCGCAGCCTGCCGGAGCTGACGACCGCCACCGCTGCCGAACTCGCCGGCGAGAAGCGCCGTGATCGCGGCCACGTCGGTGACGCGCCAGGGGTCGGGCTTGTAGACTTCCTTGCCCCCCACGGTGACGATCGTGTAGCGCACCCCGGTCGGGATCGTCCCGTTGCCCACCAGGCGGATCACCGTCGGCAGGAAGAAGAACTCGTGCGGCACTCGGGCGAGCGTCGGGTCGGCGTAGGCCGCGTCGAGGAACGCGTTCACCCCGTCGACGAAGCCCTGGATCATCGCCCGCAGATCGCAGGAGAGGCCCTGAAACAGCGCCGTCCGCTCCTCCTCGGAGTAGAACTGGCGGCGCGTGTCCTCGTCGTCGCCGAGGAAGTCCCGGCCGACGACCTCGGCGAGGTTGCCGGTCGCCGCCTTGCGGGTGAACTCCATCTGGAAGAGCCGGTCCTCGGCCTGCGCCTGGCCCACCCCGTAGCCGACGTCGTAGAGCGTGCGCGCCTTGAGATGGGGCACGCCGTAGCCGTCGCGCGTGATGCGGACGTGGGGGTGCTTGGGTCGGAGCAGCGGCGGACACGAGACGGGCGGGCTCGCGTTGGCGAGGCAGAGCGGCGCGGCCCAAGCCGCGCCAGCGAGGAGGCAGCCCAAGGCCGCCGCACCGGCGGCCAGCCGAGCAGGCGTCATGGGCGAGTCGTACACCTCCTGCCCCTCGTGCCGTCAAGACGAAAAGCGTGCGCCGTGGCGCCGCCCGGGACCTTCGGCTATGCTCGCGCGCCGTGGAGGTGCGCGGCCGCTGGGCGCTCGTCACCGGCGCGGCGAAGCGGGTGGGACGCGAGATCGCCCTCGAGCTCGGGCGCCGCGGCATGCACGTCGCGGTGCACTACCACCGCTCGGCGGCGGAGGCAGCCGCCACGGTAGAGGCCCTCGCCGCCCTCGGCGTCGAGGCCGTGGCGCTCGGGGCGGATCTTGCGGACGCCCGCGCGGTGGCCGAGCTCGCGGCCGCGGCCGAGCGCCGTTCGGGCGGCGTCGCGGTGCTCGTCAACAGCGCCTCCACGTACGTGCGCACGCCCTTCGACGCGCTCGACGAGGCGGCGTGGGCCGCGAGCCTCGACACGAATCTCCGGGCGCCGTTCCTCCTCGCCTGGCACCTCGGCCGCGCGATGCGCCGCCGCGGCGCGGGGCGCATCATCAACCTGGCGGACTGGGCCGTCGATCGTCCCTACGCGGGCTACCTCCCGTACTTCGTGGCGAAGGCGGGCATCGTCGGGCTCACCAAGGCGCTCGCCAAGGAGCTCGCCCCCGCCGTGCAGGTGAACGCCGTCGCGCCCGGGCCGGTCCTGCTGCCGGAGGACGTGGGCGAGCGCGAGCGCGAGGCGATCCGCCGCGCGACGCCCCTCGGGCGCATCGGCCGCCCCGAGGACGTCGCCCGCTGCGTGCGCTTTCTCGCCGAGGAGGCCGACTACACGACCGGCGCCGTCTACCACGTCGACGGCGGGCGACACGTTGCCTGATGGCCGGCTACCTCGCGCGCCGGCTGCTGCGGGCGGCGACCACGCTGCTCGGCACGACGCTCATCCTCTTCGTGCTCGTGCGCGTCGTGCCGGCCGATCCCGCCGTGTCGATCGCCGGCCCCAAGGCCGACCCGGCGACGCTCGCCGCGATCCGCAAGGACCTCGGCCTCGACGATCCGCTTCCCGTGCAGTACGGCCGCTACCTCTGGGCGCTCGTGCACGGCGACCTCGGGCGGTCCTACGTGACCGGGCGCGGGGTGGCGGCGCTCATCGGGGAGCGGCTTCCCGCGACGGCGCTCCTCGCCGTCACGAGCCTCGCGATCGGCTTTGCGCTCGGGGTGGGGGTGGGGCTCCTCACCGCAGCCCGTCAGGGCTCGGCCGCCGATCTGGGCGTGCTCCTCGCCACGCTCGTCGGGCTCTCGATCCCGACGTTCTTCGTGGGCAATCTCCTGATCTACCTCTTCGGCTACCGCCTGCGGTGGCTGCCGCTCGGCGGCTACGGCGGCGTGCGCCACCTGCTCCTGCCGGCGGCGACGCTCGCCTTCGTCGAGTTGCTCTTCTACGCCCGCTTCGTGCACACGAGCGTGAGCGGCACGCTCGCGAGCGACTACGTGCGCACGGCGCGGGCCAAGGGCGTGCGCCCGCTCGCGCTCTACCTCCGGCACGCGCTGCGCAACGCGCTCGTGCCGATCGTCACGCTCCTCGGCCTCGACGTGGCCTCCCTCATGAGCGGGGTCGTGCTCACCGAGACCGTCTTCAACTGGCCGGGCCTCGGCCGACTCGCGGTGCAGGCGGTCTTCAGCCTCGACATCCCGCTCGTCGCCGGCACGGTGCTCTTCTCGGCGGTGCTCGTGCTCGCCTGCAACCTCGCCGTGGACCTGCTCTACGGCGTCATCGACCCGCGCGTGCAGCATGGGTGAGGGGAGACGCGGCCGCGGGCTTTTGATCGTGGGCGCGCTCATGGTCGCGGCAATCGTGCTGCTCGCGCTGCTCGCGCCGTACCTCACGCCCTACGACCCCGACGCGACCGTGGTCGCGCGCTACACGGGGCCGGCGCCGCCGAGCGCCGCGCACCCGCTCGGCACCGACACGCTCGGCCGGGACGTCTGGGCCCGCATCGTCTTCGGCGCGCGCACCTCGCTCGCGGTGGCGGTCCTCGCCATGCTCGTGAGCCTCGGCATCGGGGTCACGGTGGGGCTCGTTGCTGGCTACTTCGGGCGCTGGCTCGACACCGCGTGCATGTGGATCGTCGACCTGGTGCTCACGCTGCCGACGCTGCTGCTGCTCATCGTGCTCGCGACCGTGCTGCCGCCGTCGCTGCTCACCATCCCGCTCGTGATCGGCATCGTCGGCTGGACGACGTTCGCACGCACGGTGCGCGGCGAGGTGCTCTCGCTGCGCGAGCGCGACTACGTGCTCGCCGCGCGCGCGCTCGGCGCGTCGCACGCCTGGATCATCGTCCGCCATCTCCTGCCGGGCGCGCTGCCGAGCGTGCTCGCGCTCGCCGCGCTCGGCATGTCGGGGGCGATCGGGCTCGACGCGGGGCTCAGCTACCTCGGCCTCGGCGTGCCGCTGCCCACGCCGTCGTGGGGCCGGATGATCAGCGAGACCCAGACGTACTTCGCCGTGGCGCCCTGGCTCGTGGTCGTGCCCGGCGTGGCGCTCTCGGCTGCGGTGATCGGGTTCAATCTGATCGGCTACGGCCTGCTCGACCTCCTCGGGGCGTCGCGGACGTGAGCGCAGGCCTGCGCGGGCTCGCTGCGCTCCTCTGCCTCGCGGCGGCCTGTGCCGTGCCGCTCGACCCGCCCCCCGCGGGCCCGCCCGACGGGGGCGGGCCGCCGCGGCGCGGCGGCGTGCTGCGCCTCGGCGCGGCGGACGATCCGCACACGCTCGACCCCGCCAAGGGGTACGACACGGCGTCGTGGTCCTTCGAGCTCATGCTGTTCGACACGCTGGTCGCCTACGACGCGGGGACGCACCTCGTGCCCGCGCTCGCGACCTCCTGGGAGCAGAGCCCCGACGGGCGGCACTACACGTTTCGGCTGCGGCCCGATGTGCGCTTCTCGACGGGACGGCCGCTCGTGGCCGCGGACGTCAAGTTCTCGCTCGAGCGGCTGCTCAAGCCGACGATCCACTCGCAGGGCGCGGAGTTCTTCAGCGGCCTCGACGGCGCCGCCGACTTCACCGCCGGGCGGGCGGCCGAGGTGCGGGGCATCGTGGCGGCGGCCCCCGACCGCCTGGAGCTCACGCTGCGGGAGCCCGACCCGCTCTTCCTCCACAAGCTCGCCATGCCGTTTGCGTCGGTGGTCGACCCCGAGACCGTGGCCCGGGTGGGCGACGACGCCTTCGCCCAGCATCCCGTCGGCACGGGCGCCTTCCGCCTCGCCGAGTGGGTCTACGGCCAGCGGCTCCGGCTCGAGCGCAACCCCTACTACTTCCGCGCAGGCCTCCCGTACCTCGACGGCGTCGAGGTGACCGTCGGCGTGAGCGACCAGCTCGCGTGGTTCAAGTACCAGCGTGGCGAGCTCGACCTGGCCGGCATCCCGTCGGCTGAGTTCGCCCGCGTGGTGGCCGACCCCCGCTACCGGCCCCTGCTGCTGCGCCGCACGACCCTCACCACGCAGTACCTCGGCATGAACTGCGCGCTCCCGCCGTTCGACGCGGTGGAGGTCCGCCGCGCGCTCAACCGCGCCATCGACAAGGAGCGGCTGCTGGCCCTCGTCGACGGGCGCGGCGTCGTGGCCGCGGCGATCTTGCCGCCGGACATGCCCGGCTACGATCCGACGCTCGCCCCCTACGCCTTCGATCCCGGGTGGGCGCGCGCCGAGCTCGCCGCGGCGGGGCACGCGCGCGGGTTTGCGACGACGCTCTGGGCCACGCGCGACGACACGACGCTGCGCATCGCGCAGTCGATCCAGCAGGATCTGCGCGCGGTCGGCATCGCGCTCGCCATCAAGCCCGTCGACTTCCCCGCGCTGCTCGAGGCGGTGCGCCGGCCCGGCATGGTGCCGCTCTTCCTCATGGGGTGGGAGGCGGACTTTCCGGATCCGTCGAACTTCCTCGCCGTGCTCTTCCACAGCCGCAACCGCGAGACCAACAACAACACCTTCTTCGCCGACCCGGCGGTCGATCGGCTCCTCGACGAGGCGGAGCCGCTCCCGGCCGGCCCGGAGCGCTGGCAGCGCTACCACGAGGCCGAGGTGCGCATCCTGGCCGATGCGCCGTGGGTCCCGCTCTTCCACCCTGCGAGCTTCGCCGTGCGCCACCCGCGGGTGCGCGACTATCGCCTGCACCCGCTGCGCCCGGCCCGGCTCGATGCCGTGTGGGTCGCCTGGTAGGCGCCGCCGTGCGCCCTGCGTGGTTTGTCAGGGCAGAACCCCTGTGTTAGCGTCGCCTCCCTGAGGATTGGGCGGGTGTTCGCCTCCATCGACGACGTCATCGAGCGCTTCGCACAGCTCCAGTACATCGCCAACCGCACGATCGCGACGGTCGTCTACCTCGCCGCGCGCCTCGGCAAGCCGATCCTCGTCGAAGGGCCGGCCGGCGTCGGCAAGACCGAGCTCGCCAAGGTCCTCGCCGGGGCGCTCGACCGCGAGCTCATCCGGCTCCAGTGCTACGAGGGGCTCGACGAGGCGAAGGCCCTCTACGAGTGGGAGTACGCGAAGCAGCTCCTCTACACGCAGATTCTCAAGGACAAGATCAGCGAGGTGGTGGGCGGCGCGCGGTCGCTGCGCGAGGCCGTCGATCGGATCGCGCGCGAGGACGACGTGTTCTTCAGCGACCGCTTCATCCTGCCGCGGCCGCTGTTGCGGGCGATCACGTCGGAGGCGCCGTGCGTGCTGCTCATCGACGAGATCGACAAGTCGGACAGCGAGTTCGAGGCGTTCCTCTTGGAACTGCTCTCCGACTTCCAGGTGAGCGTGCCCGAGCTCGGGACGCTGCGGGCACGGCAGGTGCCGCTCGTCGTGCTCACGAGCAACAACGCGCGCGAGATGTCCGACGCGCTCAAGCGCCGCTGCCTCCACCTCTACATCGACTTCCCCGATCGGGCACACGAGCTCGAGATCGTGAAGCTCAAGGTGCCGGGGGTCTCCGAGCGGCTCGCGGCCGAGGTCGTGGCGGTCGTGCAGCGCATCCGCAAGCTCGACTTGAAGAAGGTGCCGAGCATCAGCGAGACGCTCGACTGGGTGCGCGCGCTCATGCTCCTCAACGTCGAGAGCCTCGATCACCAGCTCGTGACCGACACGCTCGCGACGATCCTCAAGTACGAGGGGGACATCCGCAAGGCGCAGCAGGAGCTCAAGGCGCACTTGGAGCTGCAGCGCGCGAAGCTCAAGGGCGCACAGCCGGCGAGCGACAAGGACCTCCTCAACTAGCGGCCCGGTCGTGGACGCGAAGGTCGTCGAGTTCTCGAACCTCCTGCGCCGCAACGGCGTCCGTGTCTCGCTCGCCGAGAGCATGGAGGCGTGCCGGGCGCTCGCGCTCACGGGGCTCGGCGAGCGCGAGACGGTGCGAGCCGCGCTCCGCGCGACCATGATCAAGCGAGGGGTCGACCTGCCGACCTACGAGCAGCTCTTCGACCTCTATTTCTCCGGGCTCGGCGAGGCGATCGCGGCCACGACCGAGGCCACGCGCGCAGCCCTGGGCCTCGACGCGCGGGCCTTCCAGGAGCTCCTGGAGGAGCTGCGGCGCTGGCTCGCGGAGCAGGGGATCGAGCTTTCCGAGCTCGCCCGGGCGCTGCTCGCCGCCGACGCGGGCTCCCTCGAGCGGCTGCTGCGGGATGCGGCCGAGCGGGCCCGCCTCGGCGACATCCAGCAGGGGTTCCAGGAGGGGCGCTTTGCCCACGCGGTGGCCGCGGCCTTGGGGATGGGGGGCCTCGCCGCGGAGCTCGAGCGGCTCGCCGCGGCGCTCGCCGGGGGCGGCGCGCCGCCCGCGCTGCGCGAGTACGTGGAGCGCCGCCTCCAGGACCTCGGCGACCTCGTCAAGGCGATGGTGCGCGCCCAGCTCGACCGCCAGGACGTGAGCCGCCGCGAGCGCCAGCGCCTCGACTCGCTCGCCGAGAAGAGCTTTTTCTACCTCACGGAGGAAGAGATCCGCCGCATGCAGGAGGCGGTCACGCGCCTCGCGCAGCGGCTTCGCAACGTGATCTCGATCCGCCGGCGGCGCGCGCGGCGCGGGCGGTTCGACTCGAGCGCCACGCTGCGGCGGAACCTCCAGTACGGCGGGGTGCCCTTCCGCGTGGTCTTCGACCGGAAGCGGAAGGACCGGCCGCAGGTGATGGTGCTCTGCGACGTCTCCGACTCGGTGCGCAACGTCTCGCGCTTCATGCTCCAGTTCATGTACTCGCTCCAGGACCTCTACGCGAAGGTGCGCAGCTACATCTTCGTGGCCGAGCTCGGCGAGATCACGGCCCTGTTCGCGGAGCGCGACATCAACGCGGCGATCGAGAGCGCGCTGCGCGGCGAGCTGATCAACGTCTACGCGCACTCGGACTTCGGCCGCGCCTTCCGGATGTTTCACCGCGACCATCTCGCGGCCGTGAACAAGCGCACGACCGTGATCGTGCTCGGCGATGCGCGCAACAATTACAACCTGCCGCACGAGTGGGTGCTCAAGGACATCAAGCAGCGCGCGAAGCAGGTGATCTGGCTCAACCCCGAGAACCGCATGACCTGGGGGTTCGGCGACAGCGAGATGGACCGCTACGCGCCCTACTGCACGGTGGTCGAGGAATGTCGGAACCTGAACCAGCTCTACCGCGTCATCGACCGGCTGGTGACCGCGTGAGCCATTGACCTCCCGAGAGCGCTGTTTCACAATGCGCCGGCAACCGGGAGGAACCATCCATGAGTCGTGAGAACTTCATTCTGATGAGCGTCGGCGGTCTCACGCTCGACCCGGTGACCAAGACCCCGATCGTCATCCTGCGCGATCCCGACAATCGGCTGAACCTCCCCATCTGGATCGGCCTGCTCGAAGCGACCGCCATGGCGACCGAGATCGAGGGCATCAAGATGGCCCGCCCGATGACCCACGACCTCCTGCGCACGGTGATCGTCGAGCTGGGCGGCGTGGTCGAGTGGGTCGAGGTGACGGACCTGCGGGACAACACGTACTACGCGCTCATCTACCTGCGCTTCGAGAACCGGCGGCTCACGATCGACGCGCGCCCGTCGGATGCCATCAGTCTCGCGCTGCGGACGAAGAGCCCCATCTACGTCGCCAAGAAGGTCCTCGAGGCGTCGAGCGTGCTCCAGCAGATGGACGAGGGGAAGGAGCAGGACCTCTCCAACGTCTCGCGTGACAAGTGGGCCGAGATTCTCGAGAAGATGGCCCCCGACGACTTCAAGTACAAGATGTGAGCGCGCGGCGCCGTCGCGATGCCCCAGCACGCCAAGCGCGTCCGCATCAGCCGCAAGAGCCTCCGCCAGCCCGACGAGTTCCAGACGATCGCCGGCAGCGCGCTCACTTGGGCGGAGCAGCATGTCCGCGAGCTGCTCGTGGCCGTGGGGCTGCTCGTGGCCCTGGCGGTGGTCGTGGTTGCCGCGGCGCGCTACCGCACGAGTCGGGAGGCCGCGGCCGCGGCCGCCTTCCAGGGCGCGCGGGCGCTGCTCGAGGCGGGGAAGCTCCCCGAGGCCGAGAAGGCCTTCGCCGACCTCCGCCGCGACTACGGGACGACGTCCTTTGGGCGCCTGGCGCCGCTCTACCAGGGGCACGCGCTCGCACGCGCGGGCGACCTCGCGGGGGCTGCGACCGCGTACGAAGAGTTCCTCGCCGGCGCGCCGCCCGCCGACTACCTGCGCCAGGAGGCCCTCGATGCCCTCGGGCACGCAAAGGAGGCCGGCGGCGACGCGGCGGGCGCCCTCGACGCGTACACGCGGGCGGGTGCGCTCGACGGGCCGTTCCGCACTGACGCGCTCCTCGGCGTCGCTCGCCTCGACGAAGCCGCGGGCCGGACAGCGGATGCGCAGGCGGTCTACCGCAAGCTCCTCGCCGAGGCGCCGAACGCCGCGCTCGCCGAGTTCCTGCGCTCGAAGGTCCCCGCCGAGGCCCCGAAGTAGCCGCCGGTTGGCGTCCGAGGCTCGGGCCCCGGTCAACGTCTGATAAGGGGGGTTATGTCAACTTTTGTTTATTCGACGTACCCGAGGGTGCGCAGCTGCTCGCGGTAGACTCGCTCCTCCTCGGCGTCACCCTCGACCGGCGCGACGTGCTCTTGCGCCTGCGGCGGCGTCAGGCGGAGCGCCACGATGCGCCGGCGGACCGCGAGCTCCGGTGGGATCGCCACCTCGAGGTGGCCGTCGTCGGTCGTGTGAACGCCGAGCGAGGGACCGGGCTGCGCGATCATCGGATGAAAGCTGAGGCGCACCCAGCGCAGCGCGCGCGACCGCCCCGGAAGCCACGGCGCCCGGGCCACGGGAACCACCGCGAGAGAAACCTCGTACGTCCCGGGCGGCACGGGCAGGCGCACCGTAAGCGGAGCCATGCGCCCGCGGCGAAGCACGACGAAGCTCTCGCGTGCGTAGAGCCAGCCGCGCGCGCGAAGCTCCCGGCGCCCCGTCTGTGGCCCGAGGTGGACGGCCGTGATCGGGGGGGTGCCCACGACCTCCCACGCGGGCGCGGGGATCGAGAAGGCACGAGCGGGTTGCGCCGCCAAGCTCGCGGCAAAGCGGGCCCGTCCCGGACCGAGGCGGCGGTCGAGCGCCGCCGCAAGCTCGGGCACCTGCGCCCACTCCGGCGCGCCGGGCGACACCTCCGCGCGCTCCGTGCCGACGAGCCGCCACAGGCGCTCCCGTCGGTCGCGCGCCAGCGTGGCGGGCGAGCGCTCGCGCAGGCGTTCGAGGAGCAGATCGGCAGTGCGGATGCCCTCGTACTCGAGCCACGAGTAGCAGACCGCGTCGCGGTCGACCGGCCGCAGCCGTCCCGCGCCGTCGAGGAGCGGCTCGCCGTCGCAGACGAGCCCTGGACGGGCGACCCCCAGGACGTGCGCGACGGTGGGCAGCACGTCGACGCTTTCCGAGAAGCCCGTGCGCACCTGCCCCGGTGCGATCGGGCCCCCAGCGAGGACGAGCGGCACCTGTTGTCCGCAGTCGTGGAGGGCCGGCGGATGGCTGATCAGGCCTTCCTCGCCGAGATACTCTCCGTGATCTGCGGTCACCGCCACGACGGTGCGCGCGAGCTCGGGATCGTCCTCCCGCAGGGCGGCGAGCAAGCGGCCGATCTCTGCGTCGAGCGCCGCGAGCGCGGTGTCGTAGAAGGCCGCGAACACCAGCCGGTCCTCGGCCGTGAAGTCGCTCGCATCGCGCTTGTTCCAGTAGCGGACCCGTTCGCCGAAGCGTGGCAGGGATCCGTCGGCAAAGCGCGCCTGCCAGTCGAGCGCCGGCGGTAGAAACCGGCAGCCGCCGGCGGGCAGCCAACGCGGGAGGTGCAGGTCCATCAGGTGCAGGTAGAGAAAGGTGGGCGCATCGCGCGGGCGCTCTCGCCAGCGGGCGATCGCGCGATCGATGACGGCACCCGCTGTTTCGTGTCCGCGTGCCGGCTCGACGGGCAGGAACTCGAGGTCGTGAAACGCCGCTCCGAAGACCGATTCGCGCACGACCCACGGGTGAGCGCTTATGCCGCGCAGGCAGTAACCGGCCTCGCGCAGCAGCTCGGGCAAAAGCACGACGCCGGGCTCGCGGCGGCGAAACGGGTATTCCTGCGGCGTCGCCCAGGGGTCGAGCGGTCGCAGGATCGTCGCATGGTGGTAGCGACCCGACATGAGCTGCGGCATCGACTCGCGGGTCGCGTGCGCGTTGGCGAAGTGGCGCGCAAAGCGGACCCCCGCGGCGGCGAGCGCGTCGAGGTGGGGCGTCGTCGGATGCACGTGTCCCCAGGCGCCGAAGCGATCGGCCCGGCCACAGTCGAGCAGCAGGAATACGAGCGATGGACGGCGATCCACGGGGGGCTCTTAGCCAAGCCCGTCCACCGAGACAACGCCGGCTTGCGGCGGCCCGTCGTGGACGAGTATGAACCCGTGTGCCGAAGGTTCTCGTCGTCGGCCTCGACGGCGCCACGTGGTCCGTCCTCGTTCCGTGGGCCCGCGCCGGGCGGCTCCCCCATCTCGCTGCGCTCATGGAGCGGGGCGCGTGGGGCGTGCTGCGATCGACGGTGCCCGCGCTCACGCTTCCCGCGTGGGCATCCCTGGTGACCGGGCGGAACCCGGGGGCACACGGCGTGTTCGCCTTTCGCCGGCTCGCTCCCGACCGCTACGAGCCGCGTGAGCTCGCCAACGCCCGCGATCTGCGGGCGCCCACCCTCTGGGACATCGCCGGCAGCGCCGGCTTGACGGTGGGCGTCGTCAATGTGCCGCCCTCCTATCCGCTGCGACGGGTGAACGGCTTCGTCGTCGGCTGCCTGCTCACGCCGCCGGGCGAGGAGCGATTCACCGAGCCGCCAGAGGTCGCTGCCGAGCTCGGCCCCTACCGCATCGATGCCGAGGTTCCCCGCGCGCTCGACCCCGCTGCGCCGGACTACGAGGCGCGCGCGCTCGCCTATCTGGACGCGCTTGTGACGCAGACGCGGCTGCGGACCGAGGCGGTGCTGCGGCTCGCTGGGCGCCGGCCCTGCGACCTCCTCGGCGTCGTCTTCTACGCTCCCGACCGCGCACAGCACCTCTTCTGGCCCTACGCGGCGACCCCGCATGCGTCCGGCAACCCGCGGGTGGCGGCCGCCGTGGCCGCGCTGTATGCGGCGGTCGACGACGCGGTCGGGCGGCTGGTCGCGGCGGCCGGCCCCGAGGCCACGGTGGTCCTCGTGTCGGACCACGGCTTCGCACCCGCGCCGACGCGGCTCGTGCGCGTGAACCGCTGGCTCGTGGCCGAGGGGCTGCTCGTGCGCCGGCCGCTCTGGAGCCTCCGGCGCAAGATCATCCGCCGCTGGCTTCCGGCCCGCTTCGACACCGACGACTACATCCTCCTCGACCGCGCCCGCAGCCGCGCGTGGTGTGTGCCCTTGGACGGCCCCGGCGAGGCCGCGGTGTGGGTGCACGTCCGCGGCCGCTATCCGCTCGGCTGCGTCGCCCCGGGACGCGAGTACGAATCGGTGCGCGACCACATCGTCGCCGGGCTGCGGGAGCTGCGTGACGCCGATGGCAGCACCGTCTTCGCGGGCGTGTGGCGCCGCGAGGAGCTGTACCACGGTCCGTACGCGACCGAGGCGCCCGACGTGATCGCCCGCTGCAACCCGGGCTACGCGGTGAGCATGCTCGCGCTGCGTGCCGACATGAAGGCCGAGCGTGTGATCGAGCCCTTCGACAGCGTGGCGTTCAACGGTCACACCGGGGTGCATCACCCCGACGGGATCTACCTCTTTGCCGGGCCGCCCGTCGCCGCCCGCGGCCCGCAGCCCCCGCAGCCGATCGAGGCGATCGCGCCCACCGTGCTCCACCTCCTCGACCTCCCCGTGCCGCGCGCGATGGAGGCGCCGCCGTGCACCGCCCTGCTCGCCCCGGCTTACCTGACATCGCACCCGCTGCGGTACCGGGACGATCCCGGCCTGCCCGGGCCGTTCGTCGAGCCGATGCGGCCCGACGCCGATCAGGCGGCGATCGAGGATCATCTGCGCGCGCTCGGCTATCTCGCGTAAGATCGGTTGAGCCAGTGGGGGGCCTCGGTTATAGGTCGCCCGTGAGCACGCGCGCCCCGCGCGTCAGCGTGGTGATCCCGCTCTACAACCTCCGCGCGTTCGTGGCGGAAGCGATCGACAGCGTCTTTGCGCAGACGCTTCCGCGGGGCGACGTCGAAGCCATCGTCGTCGATGACGGCTCGACGGACGGCGGCGATGCGGTGGCGCGCGCGCACGGGGCACGCGTCCTCCGCCAGGCGAATCGCGGCCTGCCCGCGGCACGCAACGCGGGGCTCGCCGCTGCCCGAGGGCCCTTCGTGCTCTTCCTCGACGCCGACGACCGGCTCCGGCCGGAGATGCTCGCGGCCGTGCTCGCGACCCTCGAGCACCGACCCGATCTCGGCCTCGTGTACACGGGCGTGCAGTGCATCGACCTCCGCGGCGCACCGCTCCCGCAGCGCGGCTGGCCGCGCGTCGAGGAGGATCCCTTGGCGCGCCTCGTGCTCGGCAACGTCTTTCCCGTGCATGCGGCGGTCGTCCGCCGCGAGGCCGTCCTCGCCGTCGGTGGCTTCGACGAGACGCTGGCTGCGGCCGAGGACTGGGACCTCTGGCTGCGGCTCGCGCGCACTGGCGTGCGCTGGACGTGCGTCGACCGCGCACTTGCCGAATACCGCATCCGCCCCGGGGCCATGCACGAGGATCCCGCGCGCATGGCCGAAGGCTGCCGCCGCGTCCTCGACAAGGTGTTCGCCCAGCCGGAGCTCCCCGCGGCCGTGATGGTGCAGCGTCCCCTCGCCTACCAGAACCTTCACCTTCGTGCGGCGGCCGCCTACTACCGCGCGGGGGACGAAGCGGCGGGTGCGCGGGAGTTCCGGGCCGCCGTCGGAGCCCGGCCGGCGCTGCTCACCGAGCCCGAGACGCTCGAGCGGTTCTGTCGCCTCCTCCTGCCGCTCGGCTACCAGACGGGCACGCTCATGACGGCGCGCTGGCGGCAGCTCGCACGGACCCTGCGTGCCGCGCTCACTGCCGCGGTCGCCGATCCCGCCCACGCCGCGCTGCGGTGGCGAGCCGAGCTGGCCTACTGGCGGGTCGTGCGGCCGCTGCTCGCGCGGCGGGCAAAGGCGGCCCTCGCACGCGGCCACCGGCGGGCGCGGCTTTTGGCCGCGCACGCGCGTCTCCTCGCCTTCGAGCAGGCCGGCTGAGCCACCGTGCCCCGCGTGAGCGTCATCATCCCGGTCTACAACCTCGCCACCTACCTGCCCGAGGCGATCGAGAGCGCGCTCGGGCAAACCCTGCCGCCGGACGACGTCGAGGTCGTGATCGTCGACGACGGCTCGACCGACGGGAGCGGCGAGGTCGCGCGACGCTACGCGCCGCGGGTGCGCGTCGTGCACCAGGAGAACCGCGGCCTCCCCGCCGCCCGCAACGCGGGGCTGCGCACGACGAGTGCGCCCTTCGTGAACTTCCTCGATGCCGACGATCGCCTGCTCCCCGACAAGCTAGCCGCGCAGCTCGCGGTCTTTGCCGAGCGGCCCGACGCCGGTGTGGTGACGGCGGGCGTCCGCTACGTGGATGCGCACGGGACCTTGCTGCCCGCGCACGGCTGGGCGCGCGTGGACGGCGCCGTCCTTCCGGCGCTCGTGCTCGGCAACTTCGGGCCGCCGCATGCACTCCTCCTCCGCCGCGCCCCGCTCCTCGCGGCCGGAGGCTTCGACGAGACGCTCGCCGCCGCCGAGGACTGGGACCTCTGGCTGCGGCTTGCGCGCGCCGGCGTGCGCTGGGCGCTCGTCGACCGGCCGCTCGCGGACTACCGCGTGCGTCCCGATGCAATGCACCAGGACCCCGAGCGCATGGCGCAGAGCTGCCTCCGCGTCCTCGACAAGGTCTTTGCCGATCCCGCCCTGCCCGAGGACATCCGCCGCCTGCGGCCGCGCGCCTACCAGAACGTGGCGCTCACCGCCGCCTGCGATCACTACCGCGCCGGCGACCGGGCAGCCGGGAGCCGCTGGCTCCGCGCTGCGGTGCAGGCGCGGCCGGCGCTGCTCGGCGAGCCGCGGGGGCTGCGACGCATCTGCCGCCTGCTCCTTCCGGTCGAGCAGCAGTCCGAGGCCGCGCTGCTCGCCGACTGGCGGCGGCTTGCGGCGACGCTGGAGACGATGCTGCGCGACCTCTTCGCGGCCCCGAACCTCGAGCCGGAGATCGCACGCCTGCGCTGGCGGGCACGGCTCGCCTACTGGCGCACGGTCGCCCGCTGTTGGCGCAAAACGCGGTGGATGTAGGTGGGGCGATGCGCATCGCGCTCTTCTGCCCCACGTGGGGCGATCTCGGCGGCATCGAACGCAAGGGGGCGAGCCTCGTCGCGGAGTTTCGCCGCCGCGGGCACGAGACGCTCGTCATCGCCCGCGGACGGCGGGAGACATCCGAGCCCGCGGCCGCGGTGCCGGTCCATCGCCTCCCGTTGCGCCATCTTCCGAACCGCTCGCACCGGCTCGTGCGACGGGTGCGGCTCGTGCTCCACCTCCCGGAGCTGCTCGCCGGGCTGCGGCGGCTGCTGCGCGCGTGGCGTGCCGACGTCGTGCTCTCGCTCGCGGTCTCGTCGTACACGCCGTACACGATCGGCATCGCCGGCGCAGTGCCCCTCGTCTTCAGCATCGAGACCGCCGGGCCGGACTTCGCCCAGCACCCCCGTGCGCTGCGCTGGGCGCTGCGCCGGGCCGCTCGAGTCGTCGCCTGCGCGTCGTCGCTCGCGGCGAGCGCCCGGGCGCTCGCGCCCGAGGCGGCTGCCCGCGTCGTCTACGTGCCCAACGGTGTAGATCTCGCGCGCTTCGGGCCCGACGTCGCTCCCTATCCGCATCCGCGACCGTACGCCCTCGCCGTCGGGCGACTCGCCCACCAGAAGGGCTTCGACATCCTGCTCGAAGCCTGGGCGCGCGCGGGGCCGGCGGTCCGGGGCGTGGACCTCCTCTTCGCCGGCGACGGCCCCGACCGCGGCCTGCTCGAGCGGCAGGCCGCCGAGCTCGGCCTCGGCGGGTGCGTCCGCTTCCTCGGCTCGGCCGAGCTCGACCAGCTCGCCGCGCTCTACCGTGGCGCGCTGCTGCTCGCCTGCCCCTCGCGCTGGGAAGGCCTGCCGCTCGTCTGTCTCGAGGCGATGGCGAGCGGCTGCCCGGTGGTGGCGAGCGACGTCGACGGGATCCCCGACGCCGTCGTCCCCGGCGAGACGGGGCTGCTCGTGCCCGCGCGCGAGCCCGAGGCGCTCGCCGCCGCCCTCGCGGCACTCCTCACCGACCCCGGCCGCCGCGCCGCCTTCGGCCGCCGGGCCCGCGAGCGCGCCTGCGAGCGGTTCGGCTGGCCGGTCGTCGCCACGCGCTACCTCGAGGTGCTCGCCGCCGCCTGCGGGCGCTGCTAGCTAGACGCGTTCCTCCGGGTCGAAGAGCTTCTTGTACTCCTCGACGGCGAAGCGGTCGGTCATGCCGGCGATGTAGTCGGCGATCACCCGATGCATGGACTCGCCCTCCTCGTGCGCGCGGCGGGTGACATGCGGGGGGAGCTGGCGCGGCTCGGCGACGTAGGCCTCGAAGAGCGCGGTGAGGATCCGCTCGGCCTTCTGGGTCATCCGGGTCACCCGATGATGGGTGTAGAGATGCTCGTAGAGGAAGGTCTTGAGCGCTCGGTTGCGCGCGGTCATCTCCGGGGAGAACTCGACCAGGCGCGGCTTGCAGCGGCGCACGTCCGCGAGCGTCTCGATCCGAGTCTCCGCGAGCCGACGCTCGAGCGTGACGGCCAGGTCGGTGACCATGAGATCGATGAGGCGCCGCACGGCCTGGTAGCGCAGCACGCGCACCGACGCGCCGGGAGATGCCCGCAGCGCCTCGGCGAACACCTCCGCCCACAGCGGCACGCTCGCGAGCGCCTCCGGGTCGAGCATGCCCGACTGGAGCCCGTCGTCGATGTCATGCGCGTTGTAGGCGATCTCGTCGGCGAAGTCGACGATCTGGGCCTCGAGGCAGGGGGCGAGGTCGGCATCGAACTCGACGACCTGGGGGCGGTCGTAGCGCGTCGAGTGCTTGACGATGCCCTCGCGCACCTCCCAGGTGAGATTGAGGCCGCGGAAGTGCGGATAGCGCTCCTCGAGGAGGTCGACGGTGCGGAGGCTCTGGCTGTTGTGGTCGAACCCCCCGTGATTTGCCATCAGCCGGTCGAGCACCCGCTCCCCCGCGTGCCCGAAGGGCGTGTGCCCGAGGTCATGCGCCAGGGCGACGGCCTCGGCCAGGTCCTCGTTGAGGCGCAGGATGCGGGCGAGCGTACGGGTTACCTGCGCCGCCTCCATCGTGTGGGTGAGCCGCGTGCGGTAGTAGTCGCCCTCGTGGTTCACGAAGACCTGGGTCTTGTACTCGAGACGCCGGAACGCCGTCGAATGGATGACCCGGTCGCGGTCGCGCTGGAACGCCATGCGGACGGGGTGCTCCGCCTCCGGGTGGCGCCGCCCGCGGGAGTCGCGACTGCGCATCGCGTACGGCGCCAGCAGCTCGGCTTCGCGCGTCTCGAATGCGCTGCGGTCGAGCATCCGCCGCGCCCGCGCCTCACTCCTCGGGAGCCTCGACCACGAGCTGCACGGTCGCCTGCACGCCGCGGCCGACGTGGACCACGATCGGGTAGGTGCCGAGCTGCTTGATCGGCTCCTCGAGCGCGATCCGCCGGCGATCGACGACGTGCCCGTGCTCGGCGAGCAGGCGCTCCACGTCGAGGTTGGTCACCGAGCCGAAGAGCCGTCCCTCCTCGCCGGCCCGGGCGCGCACCCGCAGCGTGAGCCCCTCGAGGCGCGCGGCGGCCGCCTCGGCGGCCTTCCGCTCCCGCTCAGCCTTGGCGGCGATCATGCGCTTCTGGTGCTCGAGCTGGCGGAGGTTGCCGCGGCTCGCCTCCACGGCGAGCCCGCGCGGCAGCAGGTAGTTGCGCGCGTAGCCCGGTCGTACGCGCACCACGTCGCCGATCTTGCCGAGATTCGGGACGTCCTCCCGCAGGATGATCTCGACCGCCATCGCCCCTCCCTACGGGTAGATCGTCGTGTACGGCAGCAGGGCCATCGTGCGCGCGCGCTTGATGGCCACCGTGAGACGGCGCTGGTGCCCCGCGCACGTGCCGGTGATGCGTGCCGGGATGATCTTCCCGCGCTCGGAGAGGAAATTGCCGAGCACGCGCGCGTCCTTGTAGTCGATGAGCATGTTCTTGTCGGCGCAAAAGCGGCAGACCTTGCGTCGTCCCATGCCGCGGCGCCGCCCGCCTCGTGCGGGGGCCTGCGGTCGTTCCCGGTCCTTCGCCATCTAGAGACCCTCCCCGTCGCCGAGCTCGCTCTCGCCGCCCTCCTCCGCCTCCGCCGGCCGCGCGCTGCGCGGCGGCGCCAGAGGTGCGTTTTCATCCTGGCGGACGGAGACGAACCGCAGCACGGGCTCCATGAGCTTCAGGTTGCGCTCGATCTCCTGGAGCGCCGCCGGCGTCGCCCGGTACTCGAAGAGAACGTAGTAGCCCCGTCGCTGCTTGGCCACGGGATACGACAGCTCGCGAAGCCCCCACTCCTGCACCTGGCCGATCGAGCCGCCCTGCCCTTCGATCAGCGTTCGGATGCGGGCCGTGACCTCCTTCGACCCGGCCTCGCCCTGGTCCGGGTGGATCAGGACGAGCGTCTCGTAGCGGCGATCGGTCATGTGGGCTTGTCCTCCCTCGGTGCGCCGGTCACTTCTCCGCCCCGCCTTTTGCCGCCGCCCCGCCGGCCTCGGGTGTCGGTGCGGGTGCAGCTTCCGCCGCGGCCGCGCCCTCGGTTGCGGCCTCGGGCGTCTCCGCCGCCTTCGGGGCCTCGACCGTGGGCGGCAGCACGGTGACCACCGGTTGCGTCCGGTCCGTGATCGCAGTCACCCCGGCCGGGAGGGTGAGCTCGCCCACGTGGACGGCCTCGTGAATCGCGAGATGCGTCACGTCGACGGCGATGAATTCCGGGATCTCCGTGGGCAGGCACTCCACCTCGACCTCGCGCAAGAGCGGCTGGAGGATGCCGCCCTCGACCACCCCCGCGGCCTTGCCGACGAAGTGCAGCGGCACCGACACCGTGAGCCGCTCGGTCAGGTCGACCTCGTAGAAGTCCGTGTGCAGCACCGCACCGGTGACCGGATGACGCTGCATCTCGCGCAGCAGCACCATGCGCTCGTGCAGCTCCGGGTCGCGCCCCGCGTGCACCAGCCGGATGAGATGCGAGCCCTCGAGATGCGTGAGCTTGCGCTCGATCTCGCCGGCGGCGACCGCGACCGACACCACCGCCCGCTTGGGCCCGTACAGGACGCCCGGCACCTTCCCGGCGCGGCGCAGCTTGCGGGCCGCGCTCTTGCCGCGGCCCGTGCGCCGCTCGATGCTGATCTCGACGGTCTCCATGGTCCGACTCCCTCAGACGAACAGCGAGCTGATCGAATCCTCCTCGTGCGTGCGCCGGATGGCCTCGCCGAGCAGGGGGGCCACCGAGAGGACGCGAAGCTTCGCGAGTCGGGCCGCCTCCGGACGCAGCGGGATCGTGTCGGTCACCACGATCTCGTCGAGCGCCGAGGCCGCGAGCCGCTCGATCGCAGGGCCGGAGAGCACGGCGTGCGTTGCGGCCGCGATCACGAGCGGACCGCCCGCGCGCCGCACCGCCTGCGCCGCGGCACACAACGTGCCCGCCGTGTCGACCAGGTCGTCGACGATCACCGCGATCCGCCCGTCGATCTCGCCGATGATCTGCATCTCGGCGACCTCGTTGGGGCGCACGCGGCGCTTGTCGATGATGGCGAGGTTGGCGTCGAGCCGTTTCGCGAACGCGCGCGCGCGCTCGACCCCGCCGGCGTCGGGGGCGATCACGGTCGTGGGGCGACCGGCGAGCTTCTCGCGCAGGTACTGCAAGAGCGGCGGCGTGGCGTAGACGTTGTCGACGGGCACGTTGAAGAACCCCTGGATCTGGCCCGCGTGGAGGTCGACGGTGAGCACGCGTGACGCCCCGGCGGTCGTGATCAAGTCGGCCACGAGCTTGGCGCTGATCGGCACGCGCGGCGCCACCTTGCGGTCCTGCCGCGCGTAGCCGTAGTAGGGCATCACTGCGGTGATCCGCTGAGCCGAGGCGCGCTTGAGCGCGTCGAGCATCAGCAGCAGCTCCATGAGGTTGTCGTTGGTCGGCGTGCAGGTCGACTGGATCACGAAGACGTCCCCGCCGCGCACGTTGTCGCGGATCTCGACCTGCACCTCGCCGTCGCTGAAGCGGCCCACCTCGGCCCGGCCGAGCGGGACCCCCACGTAGCGGCTGATCGCTTCGGCCAGCGGCCGATTCGAATTACCGGCGAAAATCTTGACCTCGTCCTTCACGCTCGTTCGTCCACGCCGCCCCCCGGAGCTGGGCGGGAAGGACTCGAACCTTCGCTGCCGGATCCAAAGTCCGGTGCCTTACCAGCTTGGCGACCGCCCAAGGGTCTGGTGCGTCCGCGAAACGCGAGATGCTAATTTTGGCGTCTCCGCCTGTCAACCTCGCGCCTCCGCTTCGCTCCCGCCGCCGGCCGTGGCAGACGGGTGGTCGTGCTCGCTTTCGAGGAGGTGGCGCGCGCTGCCGCGACCCGCGCCGGGGCGCTCCTCTGCGCCCGCTATGCCGCACCCCAGCCCGCCGCCTTCAAGTCGGACATCGTCGACCTCGTCACCGACGCGGACCGCGACGCCGAGCGGCTGATCGTCGACACCCTCCAGAACGCCTTCCCGGACCACGGAGTGGTCGCCGAGGAATCCGGTGTCGTTCCGGGCTCGAGTCCCTACCGCTGGTACGTGGATCCCCTCGATGGCACGACCAACTTCGCGCACGGCCACCCGCACTTCGCGGTCTCCGTGGCCCTCGCCCGAGGGGAGGAGCTCCTCGTCGGCGTCGTCCACGACCCGCTGCGCGGCGAGACGTTCGCCGCATGCCGCGGGGCGGGGGCACGCCTCGGTGACCGCCCGATCCACGTGTCGACCGTGGGGACACTCGACGCCGCGCTCCTCGCGACCGGCTTCCCGTACGACCGCCGCCACCACGCCGCGTACTACCTGGCCTTCGTCCAGGCCGCGCTCGAACGCGCCCAGGGCCTCCGTCGCGCCGGCTCGGCAGCGCTCGACCTGTGTTGGGTCGCCTGTGGACGCCTCGACGGCTACTGGGAGTGGAAGCTCCGGTCCTGGGACACGGCCGCCGGGCGGCTCATCGTGGAGGAGGCAGGCGGGATCGTGAGCGACCTTGTAGGCCGCGCGCCGGCGCTCGAGAGCGCCGAGATCGTGGCGTCGAACGGGCGCCTGCACGCGGAGCTCGTCGCGATGCTGCGCGCCGTGCGCGGGACCGTGGGGCCCCTTCCCGGCACCTGACGTCGTTGTCCGCGGCCGCGGGCTCGTGTAAGTACGCCGGCACGGCGGGCCCCCGTGGTGAAATGGATATCACACAGGCCTCCGGAGCCTGGGGTAGAGGTTCGATTCCTCTCGGGGGCACTCCCGCGCCGCCTCGCGCCACGGTAAGCGCTTGATTCATCGCCGTTCGTCCGGATAGAGTCAAAGTTCTAGACGCGACCTGGCCGGGCCCTGCTTGGCGTGAGGAGTGGCTGATGGAACTTCCCAAGTGCCAGAAGTGTAACAACGGGACGCTGATCCCGCTGTCCGACTACGGGCAGGAAGGGGCCTCGGTGCTGTTCAAGGCGTGGGTGTGCACGAATCCCGAATGCGGCTTCTCCCTCCGCGTCGACAAGGGAGAGGTCAGCTACGGAAAGCGGGTCGAGCACAAGCATTGACGCACCCGCTCAGCTCCGGCGCTCCTTGAGGAGCCGCTGGAGCGGACGGAACTCCGGCGCTTCCGCGGTGCGCACGAGCTCGAGGAGCGCTTGCTCGGCCGTGGTGGCAAGCATCCCGGCCGCGTGCATCCGCTCCCAGGCCACCGCCGCGTCCTCCGGCCGCCGCGACGACGTGGCGTCGCGGGCCACGTGCACCTCGTAGCCTGCGGCGAGGAGGTCGTGCACGGTCTGGCTCACGCAGGCATGCGTCTCGATGCCGGCGATGAGCACTTGCGTTCGCCCGGTCGCGACCAGGGCGTCAAGAAAGCCCGCCGCCCCGCAGCAGCTGAGCGCGAGCTTTTCGATCACCGCCTGACCCGGGCGAAAATGCGCTGCCACCTCCGGGGCGGTGTGGCCGAGGCCGCGCGGATACTGCTCGGTGACGAGGAGCGGAATGTCGAGCAGCGCCGTCCCGCGGACGAGGAGCGTGCACGCCTCGCGCACGCGGTCCCAGCCGTGAAGGA